>Ga0351952_1012_pt1 | contig 24739 bp, 5 predicted proteins | sample BONcelT113001H15_FD_205817 | JGI IMG/M metagenome (GOLD analysis project Ga0351952, IMG submission 205817) | Enriched cells from coal bed in the Powder River Basin, Montana, United States - BONCAT cells T11 rep3 HSBNCT.T11.300.1.H15 ... | reverse complement strand
CGAGGCCCATATCTGCGGCGAAAAGCAGAGCATGCCCAAATCGAAACGGTTGCCGCCGCTACTGCAACTTTCCAGCAGGATATGCGGGCGCGGGCGAAAGATGCGGCTCAGCACATCGTAGAGCCCAAGGATGTAGCGGTGGTAGAACTCGCCCTGACTTGGCAGGCAGGGCGAGCACGCGTCGCTGATGTGGCGGTTGTAATCCCATTTGACATAGTCGATGGCGCAGGTATCCAGAATGCGCGTGACCTGCAAAACAATGTATTCACGCACAGCGGGGTTGGTCAAATCCAGCACCAGCTGGTTGCGGCCCATGGCAGGCGCTTTGCCCGGCGTGCGCAGCGCCCATTCCGGATGCGCTCGGTAGAGGTCGCTGTTTTCGTTCACCATCTCCGGCTCAAACCACAGGCCGAACATCATGCCCATGCGGTGGATGCGGCGCGCAAATTCCGAAAGCCCCCGGGGTAACTTCCGGCGGTTCACGGCATAGTCGCCGAGGCCCGCGGTGTCGCTGTCTCTGCCCACAAACCAGCCGTCGTCCAGCACGAACAACTCCGCGCCCAGCCTACGGGCGCGGCGTGCCAGCCGCAGCAGTTTACCCCGGGTAAACCGAAAAAAATGAGCTTCCCAATTGTTGAGCACCACGGGGCGCTCGCGGCCCCGCCAGTCTCCGCGCACCACATGCGCGTTCACAAAGGCATGAAAGCGTTGCGACAGGCCGTTCAACCCGTCCGGTGCACAGCACATGACAGCCTGCGGCGTTTCAAACCGCTCGCCCTGCAAAAGACGCCACTCAAAACAATGCGGGTTGACGCCCAGCGCCACGCGCACAATGTCGTGGTTGGACAGTTCCACCGCGCCGTAATGGTTGCCGCTGTAGAGCAGGTTAAAGCCGTAGGCAACCCCCGCCGTTTCCGTGGTGCCCGCCGCCGCCAGCACAAAGCCCGGGTTGTGGCGGTTGCTGCTGTCGCCCGTCGTGCTACCGTTCACATGCACGCCGTAGGTCACGGTGCGTTCATGCGCGTGCGCCTCCTTGATCCAGCCCCCGTCCAGCGTGATCAGGCGGTAGCCGTCGTTGGGCATATCCACCATCAGGCTCAACAGCCTGCGGATGGTCAGTGGGGCCTCGTTGCCGTTGTGGAGCACCGCGCGGCGCGCGATCATGTCCGTCTTGGGGTAGACGGTGTAGATCAGCGTGAGCGTGACGGCGTTGCTCTCATCCAGCAAGGTTAGCAGCAGGGTGTCGCAGTCCGCCTCGTCGCCCTGCGCGGCTGGCATGCCTTCCATCGCCTCCGCGCCCGCGTGCACCGTATGGCTTTGGTAGCGGAAATCAGCGGTAAAGGTGCCGTCCGGCATTTTCAGCTCGGCGGGCGTCTCGCGGTAGTCGCCCTTGCCAATACCACTCCACTCCAGGCAGAGCGTATCCAGGCAGTACGTGGGGTCGCTCTGGTCATAGAGCACGCTGCCGCCGATGACAGCCATGCGCTTGAGCAGCAGCGGCCCCGCAGGTTGGTCATCCGGCAGGCGCGGGCCGTAGTAGATGTGCTCCAGATGCCGGAACGCCGTCGCGCGGAACCAATAGCTGACGGTTCGCGTCGTCAGGCGGAACAGCCCGTTGTCGTGGGCGATCATGCATTCGCCTCCTTTACCTGCGTGCGCAGCACCACTGCTTCATACGGTGCCAGCCGCCCCGCATAGGTTTGAAGGCCGGTGTTGGACACCGCCACTTCGCCGCCCGAAGGCGCGCGCGCCGCATGGCGGCTCATGTTCAGCAGCACGACAAACCGCTCGTCATGCAATGTGCGCGCATAGGCCAGCACGCGACGGTTGGCAAACAGGGGCATGAACGCCCCGTACTTCAGGGTTTCGCTACCCGCGCGCAGGGCGATCATACGCTTGTAGAAGGTAAGCACGGAATGTGGGTCGCCCTGCTGCGCGGCATGGTTGATGTCGGTATGGTTGCCGTTTACGCGCAGCCACGGCGTGCCGGTGGTAAAGCCCGCCTGCAGCCCCGCCGTCCACTGCATGGGTGTGCGGGCGTTATCGCGCGAGGCTTGCCTTATCCACCGCCAGCGCAGGAAGCGTGGGATGCGATAGGCTTTCATCAGTTTATCGATGTTGTGGCTCTCCACATCCTTGAGCTGGGAAAGTCGCGTCATGTCGAAGTTGGTCATACCAATCTCCTGCCCCTGATAGATATACGGCGTGCCCCGAAGGGTGAGCAGCAGTGTGGCCAACAGCTTGGCGCTGCGCGCGCGGTAGCGCCCGTCGTCCCCGTAGTGGGACACAATGCGCGGCTGGTCGTGGTTTTCCAGATACAGGGCGTTCCAGTGCAGGCCCTGCTGCCATTTGGTGAGCACGCGCAGCAGGTTATCAGCTTTAAACGGCTTTGGGATATAGCGCGCCACGCGCCTGTCCACCTCCAGGTGGTCGAAGTAGAAGAGCATGTCCAGTTCCCCGCGCTCCGGCTCGCACAGGTCGCGCGCTTCGTCTACGTCTACCATCACGGTTTCGCCCACGGTAAAGCAATCGTAGCGGGCCAGCACCTCGCGCCGCAGTTCCCGCAGAATGCGGTGGTTGCCCTCCTGGCTCTTGTAGTGCTCCAGCCCCCGCACCGCCAGGCGGGGTTTGCCGTCCGCCAGCGAGGTTTTGTAGATCACGTTGATCACATCGCACCGGAAGCCCGCCGCGCCGCGGTCCAGCCAGAAGCGCATGATGTCTTTGACCTCGTCCACCACCTTGGGGTTTACGTAGTTGAGGTCCGGCTGCTTTTTATCAAACAGATGCAGGTAATACTCCCCGCTCATTTCGTCTTTCTGCCACACCGAGCCCATAAAGAACCCCGTCCAGTTGTTGGGCGGGCTTCCGTCCGGCTTCTCGGGACGCCAGATGTAGTAGTCCCGATAGGTGCTTTGCGGGTCGCGGCTCTGCTGAAACCACGCGTGCTCGTCCGACGTGTGGTTGATCACCAGATCCATGATGATCTTCAAATCGCGCTTGTTGGCCTCCGTAAACAGCCTGTCCATATCCGCAAGCGTGCCGAACTTGGGGTTGATGTCGCGGTAATCGCTGATGTCGTAGCCGTTGTCGGCATCCGGTGAGCAGTACACGGGCGACAGCCAGATGATGCCCGCCCCCAGCGCTTTGATATCGTCCAGATGGTCGATGATGCCCTGAATGTCGCCGATGCCATCGCCATTGGTATCCTGAAAGCTGCGCGGGTAGACTTGATAGACCACGCGCTCCTGCCACCATGCGCCCAAGATTAAGACCCCCTATGCGTTGGTACGGTATTGCTGCGGCGCGACGTATTGCTGTGCCATCGCATCGGTCACACCGCCCTCGCGGATGATATCGCTGAAGAACCGCCCGCTCTGCTTGACCGTGCGCACCTGCGTATCGTAATCGATGTGCACCAGCCCGAAGCGCGGCGCTTCCCCCTCCGCCCACTCGAAGTTGTCGATGAAGCACCAGTGGTAGTAGCGTTCCACAGGCAGCTCGCACGCGCACAGTGCCTGTAAGTGGTCATACAGGTAGCGGCAGCGGAAGCCGTCGGTGTTGTCGCAGGTGCCGTTCTCGGTCACGTACACGGGCAGGGGATGGATTTTGTAAAGCTTGAGCGCGCATTCCACAATGCCCTGCGGGTAGATTTCCCAGCCAAGGTCGGTCACAGGCGCGCCCGCGCGCGTGCCGTCGCTAAGACCGGCGACCGTGGAGCGCGTGTAGTAGTTGAGCGCGATGAAGTCGCAGTACAGGCCGCGCGGCTCCCCCAGCAGGTTACGGATGACCAGGCCAAACCGCCCAATGCCCATGGCCTTGCTCAGCGCGCCCTGAAAAAGATGCTCCGTCGCCTTTGCAAACAGCCGATGCAGTGGGTTTAGCTGGTTTTTGGGCGCGAACACGCGCATATGGTTGGCGTAGCTCACGCGTGTGCCTGCAATGCCCATCTCCGCCTGCAAGGCATGGATGAGGCGGTAGGCCTGTATGTGCGCCGCGGCCAGCACGGCCATCACGTGCAGCGCGTGCCCAAGGTTACGATCCCCCGGCGGCCAGCTTCCGAAATAGTAGCCGCTGGTGGCGTATACGTTGGGTTCGTTGATGGTGATGTACTCGGTCACGCGAGGGCCGAAGGCCGTCACCATCCGCTCCACAAAGCGGAGAAACAGCGGGATGTTTTCCGCCTTCTCAAACGCGCCGATGTTCTCAAACCACATGGGGTTGGTGAAATGGTGCAGCGTCACTAACGGCTTAATACCGTAGGACAGTAACAGGTCGACCTCCGCCACATAGTGGGCGATGGCGGCCTCGTCAAACGCGCCCTCCCGCGGCTCGACGCGCGCCCACTCCACGCCGATGCGGGCGATCTGCATGCCCATGTCGCGCATGAGCGTGTCGTCTTCACGCCAGCGGTTGATATGGTCGTTCGCCCGCGCGGGCGACGCGCCATCTGCGATGTGCCCCTTGTGGAACCAATCCATCCACGTATGGTCCAACTCCCCGCCCTCGATCTGCGTGGCTGCGCTGGCGGTGCCCAACAGCATATGATCCTTGAGTTTGAACGTCTCCACAGTGCGCCTCCTGTATCGGTATTGGCGATGTGATTCATTATGACGGCTTGGCTGCTGCCATGATTATACCATATCACCTCCCGTCATTGAAATAGCGCTTCGGATTTCACATTTCCAAGTATGATCCAATAGCATTGGATCAATTCACAGGGTTTCTGCTCTAAATACGTATTCGCGATTTCAACACATTATTCTACGCTGTCCACATTGCTTAAACGCCAGCCACCCTGCTGTCAAAGGGTTCAACTCGCTATTACAATTTGTGAATGATCTCCATGTGTTAAGGCCAAGAAAAAACGAGGCAACCGCATCCTTTCGCGGCTGCCTCGTTTGCGGCATGCACCATTCTCGCATCAGTATGGGTCCGTCACTGCCCTGCCGCCGCGTCCATCTCCACCGCAGGCGGCGCATCCGCGAGCACCGGCTCCGCCTGCGCGGGTTGGGTGCGCGTCGTATACAGCAGCGCCCGCGCCAGACCAAAGCGCACGTTGGAGGAAAACTCGTAAAGCCATGGCTGGCTGATACCAAAATACACATTGGAGCAGACGGGCGCAGTGGGCATCACAACCCGCCAGCGATCCTGAAATTTTAGCCACTTGGCGATGAACGTGGCGGTATCGCCATTCTGCACCCTGCGCATGGCACGCGCGGCATACATCAACCGCTCGTCCCGCAGGCCCGATGTGTTGGTCGCGCCCTGCCAAACATCATTGATGTTGTACTCGCGGTAGGGGTCAAAGGCGAAGGAGAACGTCTCCGTCATGAAAAACAGGTTGTAGCTGCGCTGCCCATCCATGCGGAAGTACTGCCACAGCATGTCCGAAAAGCCCATATCCGTAACCGTGAGCCGGATGCCCAGCTTGCCGCAAGCGCTGCTGAGCTGTGCGTACAGCATGTCGCTTGCCTTGCCGGCGGTCTTGGCCCATTTAAGGTCCAGCGGGGTAAGCCTGCCTTTTTTGATACGGCAGCGCACCTGCCCCCGGCCATCCTCATACAGCGTGCCGTCTTCATTGTAGATAAACCCGGCTTTGATCAGCAAATCGCGCGCGGTGTCCACATCAAAGCCGATCTCATAGGCCGCCAGCGCGTCGGTGTTGTCCGCCACCATCCACTGGCCATAGCCGTAATAGGCATATACAGGCAACGCGTTGCCCTGATAGAGCTCCGTGCAGAAGGTGTTGCGGTCGATGCACATGGCGATGGCCAGGCGCACGTTGGCATCGTCCGTGGGCGCCTGTTCGCACGCAAACGCCAGGAACGTATACCCGGCGCTGAGGTAGTTGGCCACATCGCCCTTGCCTTCCAGCTGCAACGCGCGCACGCGGTTGACCTCAACGGCGTCCGTCAGTTTGTGCACGATCTGCACATCGCCGCGCGCATAGGCATCCACCGCCTGCGTGTTGTCCATCTGGATGATGGTGATGTTTTCCAGCTCCGGCTTGCGACCCTCATAATTACCCCGGTACATCGGGTTGATGGTCATGGACAGCGTATTGGCGGCGGCATCATAGTGCGTCAGCTGGTAAGGGCCGCAGGTGATGCGCGGCTGTTGCACGTAGCCGCCCACCCCCGTCAGGGTTTCGCCCAGCATCTCCGCCGTCAGCGGTACGGGCGAAGCTTGCACGTCCGCTGTGCCGCCGCTTTGGGTCAGGTACGCGCCGCGCCCATCGTCCCGCACGGCGTAGCCGGGCGCGACGGCCTGTATGGGTGTGGGGTACACGTCCATCAGCGTGGGCTCAAAGAAGTAGGGCAGCTCGCCCGCCATGACCGTGATGGAAAAACGCCGCTCCCCAATCAGCCGCACGCCGCTAAACTCACTTCGGTTGCCCGCAGCATAGTCGGCATAGCCGGTCAGGTAGTCGAAGTTGGTGTTCTGCCCGCCCAGCAGGGGAATGCTTGGGTCGCTTTGCAGCAGCACGGTGAACACATAATCCCGCGCGGTGATGGGCGACCCGTCGTTATAGGTCAGGCCTTGCGCAAGGTCGAACGTATAAGTGCGGTTGCCGCGCCCGTCCGCCGTGGCCGAGAAGCTGTTCACTACCGTCTCGTCCACGCTGAACTCGCCCGTCGTGTGCCACGCGACGGTATTATAGCCATGCAGCAGGCTGCGGATGTTCGCATCCACGTTGTTGGTTCCCCACATGTTGCTGTACAGGTAGCCGCTCATCGGGGTTGCGATAGCAACGATAACAGGCTCCGCGGCCGCCGGGGTTGCCGCCGCGTCCTGTGCCAGCGCGACGGTGGGGCCGAGCATCAGCGCCATGAGCAACGCCATCAGTTTTTTCATATGGTACACTCCCCCATGTTCGGCTTGCGCCGTATGCACGCACGTGTCCGCGCGCATACGGCGTTGCTCGTTATTGCGTTTTTACTCCACCGCGAGGCCCATCTCGTAGCTGAGCCCGCCCGCGCCCAGCGGGATGGCTAGGTCGTCCAGCGAGATCAGGCGGGGCACGCTTACGTAGTACACGCGGATCACGTTCTCATCCGCATTTTTACTGAGTATCAGCGGCAGGTTGGTTGCGCGGCTGAGGGCATAGCCCGGCAGCAGGCGCGGCGGGTAGGTGCTGACGGTTGAGCCAAGCACGCCGCTGAGCTGCTGTGTTGCGCCGGCACTCAGCACGTCGTCGTAATAGTAGCGCACGGTGTAGGCTGCGGTAGGCGCTTGGATCACCAGACGACCCTTGACCACCGAGATGTCGTAGTTAGCCGTCACATCCGCGCCGCCCGCGTTTGCCAGCACGACGCTGCCCATGTCCACCGTCACGTTGCGGTATTCGCCAATCTGCCGTTGCGGCATATCAACCAAGGTTGCCGCCGCCAGATAATCCGCGCCCATGAGGCCGCTGGAGGCGTACACGTCCGGCTGGTGATAAAGCCCGTCGTAGGTCAGGGTCAGCGAGGTGACTTGCAGTTTCAGCGGTGCCGCGGTCACGCTCAGCTTGCCGATGTCACCGCGTACGGTGTAGTTGCCGGTCACATCCTCGCCGGTGGCGGGGTTGGTGACCTGTTGGCCCAGCAGCTCCATCTGCTGGCCCGCCACGACGTTGGTAGCCCGGTTGTTGCCCAGGGTAACCCTCAGCGCGTGGTCTGCCAGCAGCCCGTCGCCCGTCGCTTCGGTCACGGTATGCTCGGTTGCGTCGTAGGGGAAGGTGTAATCCGCAACACGGATGGTCAGCGCAAGCGGCAGGATTTCGATTGAGCCGTCCACAACGGTCACGCTGTAGTTACCGCTGCGGTCAATCGATGGGTCGGTTGCGGCGGTCAGCAACAGGCTGGTGCTGGTCGAAATCAACGCGCCGGGCGTGCCGTCGGGCAGGCGGGTGACATTTACGGCGGAGCGGTTTGCCTCCGTCAGCGTGATTGCGTCGCGCGCCACCAGCCCCTCGATTTGACGAGGCACAATGTACAGCTCGCCCGTGTAGCGCTCCGAGAGCGTGCCGTAGCGCACGGTCAGGTCGCGCGGCGTGATGGTGACGGTGGCCGTCGCGGGCTCCACGGTGAAGCACCCGTCACGCGACACAAGCATCACTGTTACAGGGTGCACGCCCACATCATAGAAGACGGGAGGTGCTATACCCGCGCTCTCCTCGTCGCTTTCACGGCCTGCGGCAAGCGCACTGAAACCTGTGTTGCCTGCCGACTGCAAGGGGTTGGTTTCGCCGCTGGGGTCGAACACGACATCGAACCGTTCGCCGATGGTGATCTCGCCGATGTCCGTACGGATGGTCTGCGGCAGCCCGATGCTGTGCCCGAAGCCGTCGTACTCCGTGTTCACACTGATCAATTCGATCTGCGCGCTGGTGATGGCGAAGGGCTTGATGACGATATGGCCGGGGTGGTAGGCGATCTGGTAGTTCGCGGTAACGTCCGCACGCCCGCTCATGACCGTAACGCCCGTCAGCAGCACATCGCGGTCACACGCCAGCACGTTTGCGTTGCTCTGGTCCGGCGCGTACGCAAGGTCCGTAAGCGTGTGCCCATCCACGAGGTTTACGACAACCGCGTCGCCGCGCACGCTCTGCTCGGCGCCGTTGTAGGTATAGGGCGTGCCGCCTGACGATTCGCTGTTGTTCTCACTGGTGACGGAGAGCGGGCGGCGTGTGATGGTCAACGTAACCGTTGCATCCGCAGGCGCGGCATACAATTCGCTCTCCGCGCGGATGGTGACTGTGTAGGCCGCAGCTTCGGTGAATGCCATATCGGCCAGGTCGTCAAACGACCAGGTTTCGCCTGTGTCCGCACGCGTAACCGCGTAGGTGAGGGCGAAGTCCGCCGTGCGGTCTACCGCGTGCCCCTCCATGGTGTCAACCAGCACGGCGGGCGCGGCAATGCGGTGCGCAAGCGCGTCGTATACGGCGCTTGCATCCGCCGCGGCGATCACGGTGGCCGCTGTGCCACGGCTGACGGCGATATGGCCGGGCATTCTGGTGATGGTATAATTGCTCGTGTAGTCGGTTCCGCCGAACATCAGGCGCACCGTATCCACATACACGGCATGGCCGCCAATCGTGGCCTGCGCGTTGTCCGTCAGCGTATACACTGGCGTTTCGCCGTTGTAGAGCGTGCCGCTGAGGGTTGCGGTGTTAACGTGCCAGGTGAAGGGGTTACCGTCGCCGTCCAGCGTGTACACGAAGCTGTCGTTGGTGTCTGCGGTAATGGTGACCGGTGCGGGTGCTATGGTAAGCGTGGCTGTGGTGACCACCGGCTGATAGTTGCTGTGGCTGAGGCGCACATAGAGGATATAGCTTGCCACGTTGCCGGAAGCGTCGCGCGCCACATCGGTACGGGCGGGCATATTGTCGATGGGCAGCCAGCCCGCGTCGCCCGCATTCAGCGCCACCAGGCTGTAGGCGATTTCCGCGCCTTCCACCGCGCGGCCAAGCGTGTCGGTCATCTGCGGCCTTGCAAACGAGTGTGGCTGGCCGTCATAGTCTGCGTCGGTCGTCACGGGTTCGGTGCGCGCCGCAGCGGGGAGAATCACGATGGCACCGCGCACATAGCGCAGGTCGTAGTTGGCGGTCACGTCGCGCCCGTCTGCGCCAAGCACCGCGATGGCGGCAAGCGATACCGGCCTGTTGCAGACGTCGGTGTTCTCGTTGCCAAGGCCCGTTTCAAACACAGCACTGGCAAGACTGAGAGCGTCGCCCTCGGCCAACGTGCCCTCGGAGACGAACGCCGCCGCAACGCTGTGCGCCTCGCGGTCATACGTGAAGGGCTCGGCGCTGTTGTCGCCGCTGGCAACGGCCAGCGGGCGGGGCGCGATGGTAAGGATAGCGGTGCGCTCCATGCTATCTGCATAGTTGGGGCTCTGAATGCGCACGGTCAGCGGGTATTCGCCCGCGTCCACGTAGGTGGGCAGCGGGGAGCCTTCCGCGACGGTCACCCATTCGCCGGAAGCGTTCTGATAGGCCAGCGTGTAGGCACAGCCCGCAGGCACCAGCGCCGTGGCCGTGAAGCCGTGCGCCTGGCCGTCATAGGTCGCGCTGTGCGCTGCCAGCGACAGGTCGATGCCCGTCGCGGGTGTGATTGCCAAACTGCCCTCCGCGTGCAGGAACGTATAGTTGTTCAGATTCCCGCTGGTCATGCGCGCGGGATCGACCCACGTGACGGGGTAGGTGCCCACGTCGGTATACGGCCCGTTTCCCACGAGGGTTACCGCGACATCATCCGACCCCACCAGCCCTGTATCGCCGATGGCTATGCCGTTTGCGTCCAGCTCGGCCTTGGGCCGCAATGTGCTGGTCACGCTGTGGCCGTTGCCGTCGTAGGGCACGCTCAGGCTTTCAGGCGTTACGGTCACGTCGCGCTTAGTGACTTCTACCGTCTCGGAGGCGGGCATGATGATCAGGTTCCCCGTCAAGTCTGTCACATAGACGGTGACGGTTTCAAGCGCTACATCGGTGAACATAGGCTTAACGGCAGTGCTTGCGCCCGCGGTGCCGCCGTAGGGCGTGGCCGCATAGGCAAGCGTGAAGCGGGGGCTGCCGTCCGGCAGCGTGGCGCCGCTCAGGCTCAGGTTGCCCACGGGCGTAGCAAGCGTGTCGCTGACGGCGATGGTGTGCTGGCCGCCGTCATACACGTGGTCGGCGCCCGTCAGGGCGAGTGCGCTTCCAACAGTCAGCGGCAAAATCACGATGCGGCCCGGCACATAGGTGATTTCATAGTTGGCCGTAAGCGTCTTTGTGCCATTCTTGACAGTCACGGCGGTCAGGGTGACGGCCCGGTCGCAGATGTCGGTCGCCTCGTTGCCAAGGCCGTCCGCGAAGGTGTACGCCGTGATGCTTTCATCCGGCGCGAACGTGCCCGTAACCACCCGCCAGGCGTCTACCATCTGCAAGCTACCGCTGTAGGTGTAGGGCTCCAGCGCGTTGTCGCCGCTGGTGACGACCAGTGGGCGCGGCGTGACCGTCAGTGTCGCGCTGCCGGTGACGGGCGAGGCGTGGCGGCGGCTGGTCGCGGTGATCTCGATCTGGTACACGCCAACGTTTACGAAGCGCGGCAGTTCATTGACAAACGTTTCCGTGTCGCCGTCGCTCGCGCGCGTCGCCACGTAGCGGATGCTGTAATCGGCGGTCTGATCCACGTAGGTGCCGTCGTCCGCCATGACGGAGACGATCGGCTGCGGCAGGGTGTATGCCTCTCCGTTGTATACGCCGCCGTTGTTTTGCGTGGTCATCTGCGCGGAGGCGGTGCCCTGGTTCACAGTCAGGTGGCCGTTTTGCAGGGTGATCGCGTAGTTCGCGCTCACATCAAGGGCACCCAGCACCACGGCGCAGCTGTCCAGCGTGACAACCTGCTCGCCGATATCGCTGCGCGATGCGTCGCCCAGCGTATAGGAGAGTGTCTCGCCGCGGTACAGCGTACCTTGCGTGAGCTGCGCGCCGGTCACGCGCCATTCGATGGCCGCGCCGTCCGCTCCGATGGTGTAGATGAAATCATCCCGCGTATCGGCAGCCACAGTAATGGGCGCGGGCGTGATGGCAAGCGTGGCGATCACGTCGGCGGGCTGGTAGTTGGGGCTCATGGCGCGGATGGTGATGCTGTAGCCACCTGCCGCCACATCGGTGTACGCAATCGGCGTATCGCTGAAATCAACGCCGTTTACGCTATAGCGGTAGGTAACCGACTCGGTAACCGGCTCGCCCGCCGCGTCCAGCAGCACAGGCAGGGTAAAGCCCTGCGGCTGGCTGTCATAGGGCACGCTGCGGCTGGTGTCCAGCGCGCTGGTCGCCTGCGGCAACACTTCGATATGCCCGCTTGTCAGGCTGATGTCATAGTTGGCGGTCACATCCGCACCCGTCTGGTCGGTGATGGCGAGCGAAGTAACGCTGATGCTCACCTCATGGCCGCCAACGTCGGTCTGCAGATTGTCCTTGCCCGCCTCATAATCGAAGGTGGCGATGCTATGCACGGTTTCACCCGCGTCGACTAACCCCGCAAACGCCGTGCTGGGGGTTATGCTGTAGAGGGCGTTCACGCTGTGCTCCGCCTTGTTGTAGGGGAAGCTGGCAATTTCGCCTTCGATGGCCAGCGGGCGCAGCCCGATGGTCAGCGTGTTGGCCGCGCCGGCAGCGTAGCCGTCGATGAAGTATTCGCTGGTCACGCGCACCCGGAAGGGATAGGTACCGGCCTGCACCATGGCGGGCAGCAGGCCGTCCGCCCCTACCACGGTATAGGTTTGACTGTCGCCCATGGCATACTCCACCACGTAGGGGCAGCCCTCGGGCGCGGTAACCTCATAGGCGAGGCGGTGCGCCTGCGCGTCGTAGGGTACGCTGTCCGCGTCCATGCGGATCCAGAGCCCCGCACTGGCGGGCAGGATGGTCAGCGTGCCGCTGCCCGACTCCAGGCTGTAGTTGGCAAGCTGCCCCACTGTCATCTGCGGCGCATCCCACCCAAGGTTGTATACGCCCGGCACGGCATGGCTGGCGTTTGTCAGCGATACGGTGAGCGTGTCCGCGCCCAGAAGGCCGCGAGTGTCCGCGGGCTGGCCCGCGTCGTTGAGCGTCGCGCGCTCCAGCGTATAGTCGGTCACGGTACGCGTGGTGCCGTCGTAGGTGTATTCTTCCGTGGCGGGCGTGACGCGCACGGGCCGCGGGGTAATGCGCACGCGCGCCGCGCTGGCGATATCCGGATAATTGCCGTCGACGCTCACGCCACGCACATAGACCAGCGCGTCGCTCACATCGGTTGCGGTGTAGGCGGTGGCGGTCAGGCTTTCCGGCGAGAGGCCGTACACCCAGTCGAACCGATCCACCGCAACAACGCGCGTGCCGTCCAGTATGGACACGATGCGCACGCCGTGGGTAGCCGCGTCGTACACGGCGTCATACCCGGCAAGGGACAGGGTCAGGCTGGCCGCGCGTGTAATGGTGATTGCACCGTCGACATAGCGCACGTCATAGTTGCCCAGCACGGAGCCCGCCGCGCCGTCAATCTGCGTGGCCGCCGTGTCGAAGGTAACGGGCAGTTGGTCGCATACGTCCGTCTGGCTTGCGTCAAGCAGTATCGCTGTCAGGGTATGCTCGCGCAGCAGGCCGCTCTCGTTGCTCACCTGCTCGCCCGTGTACACCGCCGCTTGGGTTGTGTACGCAACTGTAAGCGGTTGTTCGTCATAGGGTTTTTCATCGGTGCCCGCCGTAACGGTTACGGGTCGACGTGCGATCTGCACGGAGGCTGCCGCAGGGGCGATCTCATAGTTGGGATGGCTTCCGGCAACCGTCACGCTGAGCGAACCCGTGTCCACAAAGCCATTCGCCACAGGCGCGCCGCCGACGGACAGCGTGACCGACGCAAGGATATCCGCTTCATCCGCCGCATTGACGGCCGCGCCCCCCGGCAGCGATATGTCGATCTCGCTGTACAGCCCGTTGTAGACCTTATTGATATCAGTTGCCTGCAATGCGACGGGCTTGGGGTCGATCTGCACATTCACTGTCTGTTGCAACACGGGCAGGCCCGATGCCGCATCTTTAGGCGTGAGCGTCACGGTCACGGGGTAGGTGCCCGCGTCCACCCACGACGGTGTGGCAGCGCCGGTCGCGCCCTCCGACGTATAGGTCAGGTCATAGTGTGCGGCAAACACATCGGGCACCAGCACGGCCACGCCGTGCGCCTCGCCGTCATAGGTGCCGCGGTAGCCGGTCAGCGTGAAGCCTGCGATGCTCAGCACGCCGGGCTGGATGGTGAGCGTGTAGTTGCCGATCAGGTTGCCGCCGCGCAGGGTGTTTTCCACCGTTACGCTATCCGCGGCAACCGTGACTGCGTATACGCCGGTTTCCGTTTCCTCAGCGGGGCTGAGCGTATAGGCCGTGAGCTCGTCTCCACCCACAAGGCCTTCCGGCGTGGCGGTCAGGCTGTGCGGCTGGCCATCGAAGGGGTAGATGGCGCTCTGCACCTGCAGCGTGAGCAGCGCCTGATACACATAGACGGTGTCGCTGGATTCCGCATCCGCGTCATAGTTGGGGTTGACGGCACGCACCGTAAGCTGCACCGCGCCCACGTCGGTCAGGGCGGGCAGGTCTCCCGCCTGGGTGAAGGTCATCTCGGGCCCTCCGTCCACACGGTAGAAGTAGGTGGTTTCACCCAGCGCGTTGCTTGCAAAGTCAAACCCGTGCGCAAGGCCGTCGTATGTGCCGCTGTTTGCGGTCAGGGTTACGCTCAGGCCGCTGCGCGGCGTAACGGTCAGTTTGCCCGTACGGTATTGGAAGTCATAGTTGCCAAGCACAGTATCGCCTGTTGGCTGCGCGTTGGCGGAGCCTACATCCGTTACGCCCACCGTCACCCGTTCGTTGTCGGTCAGGGTTACGGTAATGCCGTCGTTGCCCACCAACCCGCTGCCGCCCAGCGCAGCGCTGCCCTCGCCCATCACGGCGCGCTCCACGTCATAGCGCGTGAGCGCCTTCGCGGTGCCGTCGTAGACGAACGTATCGCCAATGGGGGTCACTTCCACGGGCCGTGCGGCGATCACAAGGATTGCGTCCGCCTGCGCCTCGGCCTCGAAGTTGGTGCTTGCGGCGCGCAGGTACAGGGGATAGCTGCCGGCCGCGGTGTAGGCGGGCAGGGCTTCCGCCGTGGTGAAGGGCGTCCAGAGAACGCCGTCCGTGCTGTAGGCAAGGCTCAGCGCGGCGGTGTCCGGCTCGCCCACGGTGTAGATAAATCCGCGAGGGCCGCCGTTGTACACGCCGCTGTCCGCCGTGAGGGTAAGCGGCAGCGTGACCGCTTTGGTCACGGTGATCGTGCCGTTGACCAAGCGCAGATCGTAGTTGTTCAAATCGCCCTGCGCCAGCGCCGTGGGATATACAAGGCCGACAATGTTGCTGCCCGCGGCGGTGCGCGTGTTGCCCGTGAGCATAAGCGACGCGTAGTCGCCGTCCACAAAGCCCTCACCCGCGTCGTTAGCGGTCGGGTTGTCGTGGCCGGTCACAGTGTGCGCCTCGCCGTCGTAGGGGAAGGTGCCGCTGTTGGCGGTGATGGTCACGCTGCGCCTGCGGACGGTCACCAGCGCGCTGACGGGCGCAAACAGCAGGCTGCCTGTACTGTCGGTGATCTGCAGCGTCACGCGGTGCGCGGACGCATTCACATAGGCGGGGTTGCCGGAAACGGCTCCCTCAACGGCCCCTGCGGTCAGGGTGTCCAGCGCGCGGTAGGCAAAGGTGAAGCGGTCGCTGTCGGTCAGGTCGATGGTTTGCGCGCCAAGCGCCATGGTTTGCGGCGGGGTCAGGCTGTAGGGCTGGCCGTCATACACCGTGTCCACATCGGCCATGGCGATATCCGCCGCCGCCACCTGCGCAGGCGTGATGGTAAGGCTGCCCGCGACGGTATACACCGCGTAGTTCGCGGTCACGTCCAAAGCGCCGCTGAAAACCCTTACGCTGACCGGATCGATGGCGAAGCCGTATGCCCCCGCCAGCGTCGCGGTGTTCTGCCCGCCGGAGGCAAGCGCCAGCGCACTTTGCGCCACAGCATGGTCGGTATCCGGCACAAGGCCGTTCGCCTGTAAGTAGAGAGCCGCGCTGTGCTGCGCGCCATCATAAGCGACGGTTTCCACAGCCGAGGATACCGTAAGCGCGCGTTTGCCGATCACGACCTCGACGGTCACGGGCTCTGGCGCGGTGTGCAGGTCGCTCGAAGCGCTGATGCGCACGGCATAGGTGCCCGCCTCGGTGAACGAGGGCAGCGCACTATACGTTTGCTCCGTGTCGCCAAGGGTCACGCTATAGCTCAGCGCAAAGTCGTCCGTGCGCTCCACCTGGCTGTCATCCGTCGCGGCGACGCTGACCGTGGGTTGCGCAAGGCTGTGCGCCTGCGCGTCATAGGTGGTGCTGAAGCCCGCCGCGCTCAGCAGCGAAGGCGCTTCGCCCCGCACCACGCGGATGAAGCCGTCCACCGTCTGGATGCGGTAGTTTTTCGAGTTGGCCGCCTCGGCCACACCGTAGCTAGCAAAGGTGACGGGGTGCCCATCATCCACGGCGCTCTGGGTATTGTTCGCCAGCACATAGCTGATCGTGTCGCCCGCGTAGAGCGTGTCCGCCGCGAGCCCGTCGATCTGCCAGTGCGCGTAGTCGATACGCCACACCTTAGCTGTGCCGTCCCCAAGCATCGTATAGGGGAAATCAAGCCTGCTGTCCGCCGTGAGTGTTACGGCGGCGGGTTCGATGGTCAGGCTGGTCTGCGCGATCTGCGTTTCATAGTTGGGGTGCGTCAGGCGCACGTACAGCCTGTACGCCTCCGGCTGTCCATCCGCGGCCAGCGCCTTGACCGGTGTATAGGTCGGCAGTGCGGCGGTAATCCAGCCAGCGTCGTCCGCTGCGAGCGGCGTTTCGCTGTAGGCGATGGTCGCGCCGGACACGGGGCTCTCGTCAGCATCCCGCAAAGCGGGCAGCGTGAAGCCGTGCGGCTGACCGTCATAGACGGCTGCGGCGGTTTCGTCGGCGGTGCCGCTGGTGGCCTTGACAATCTCCAAGACCCCGTCGGTATAGCCGATCGCGTAGTTGGCGGTCACATCCGCTGCGCTTTGGCGGATCAGCGTACGGGCCGGGTCAAACGTGACGGTATAGGTGCCCGCGTCTGTCTGCGAAGCGCCCACCAGCAAAGCCTGTACGGTGTGAATCTCCAGCAGGCCGCTGTCCGCGGCCATGTCCGACACGGTATACCCAACGGTGTACGATGTGCCGTTGTAGATGTTGCCGTAAGCTTCGCCCGCAATCAGCGTAACGGGCCTGCGGGTGATGGTCAGCGTCGAACTGTCTTCGCCCGCGACTTGGTAGTATGTGCTCTCCACCCGCAGGGCGAAGGCATAGGTGCCCGCGTCGGCGTAATCCGGCAACGCCTCGCCCGCGGCAAGCTGTACCCATGCGCCGCCGTTCAGGCTGTAGGATACATCGTAGGGGCAGCCCTCGGGCGCGGTAACGGTATAATTCAAGTGATGCCCAACCCCGTCGTAGACGCGCGTCTCGTCGTCCACGGCGATGGCAAGCGCCCCAGCATTGGCCGTGACTTCGATCAACCCATCCACGGTGCGCATGGTGTAGTTTTCGGGGTTGGACCCTTCGCGCCAGGCCGCCACGGCAATGCCCACGGCGTTGCTGCCGGGCACAGTGCGCGTGTTGTCGGTCAGGGTCACGCTCTGGATGGCATCTGCACCCAGCAGGCCGCTCGTCGCCGTTGCCGGGTCCACGCTCCATGTGTTCATGACGTGCTCCAGCCCGTCATACGCTTCGCTTAACGAGCCGGCCCGCAAAGTGACCTCGCGGGCGGTGATGGTGAGCGTCGCCTTGGCAACCGCTTTGTTGGCATAGTTGGGGCTGCTGGCGCGCACAAACAACGTGTACTCGCCCACGTCCGTGAACGACGGCAAAGCCGCGCCCTCGGCCAGCGGCTGCCAGTCCTCGCCCGGCATGTGGTACTCCAGCGTGACCGGCACGCCATGCGCATCCGGCGTGAAGCCGTGCGCCAGCGCGTCGTACACATAGGTGCCCGCGCCCGCGGAAAGGTCCAGCGTCAGGTTGGCGCTCTGCTCAACCGTCAGCACGCCGCTTTCATATTGGAAGAGATAGTTGTCAGCCTTACCGGAGACAAGCGTCGCGCCATGCGGCGTGGGGTGGCTGACGCCCGCGTCCATACGCTCGTTATCGCTCAGGCTGACCGTATCGACGGCATCGGTGCCCACCAGCCCGCCGGTCTCATCCGCAGGCGCTACCTGCCAGGTGGTCACACGGTGGGGCTGCGCATCGTACGTGACGGTGAGCGAATCGGCGGTGATAATCACAGGCCGCCGCCCGATGGTGACAGTCGGGTATGCGGGCGTGATGAGGTAATTGGGGTGCTGCGCGCTCACGGTCACGGTGGTGGTATCCATCGCGTCCGCAAAGCTGCCGGACACCGCCTGCCCGCCCACGGTATACGTGAGCGAGCCCAATATGGCCAGCTCGTCCGCGCTGTTGACCGCGCCGTTTTCCCCGGCAGGCACGTACACGATCAGCGCATGGGCCGTGCCGTCATAGCGTCCGTCGATGTTGTCCGCGGATAGCGCGATGGGCTTGGGCGTTATACTTACCGTGGCGCTGCCCGTCCAGATGGCGACGCCGTCGCGCCACACGGTCACGGTCACGGCAGCGGGGCTGCCGGTCACGTTGGTGTTGCTGTTGGTCGGGCTGTAGACCACCGTGTCGATATCGTTGCGCAACTGGTCCTTGGAGTCGCTCAGCGTAACGCCGTGCGCCTGCCCGTCATACACGCCCGTATATCCCTGCAGTGTAAGCCCGTCCAGCGGGGCAGGGGTAAAGCGGGCATAGAAGGTACGGTTGCCCGTGCTGCCGGTGGGGATACCGGTCGCGGGGGTGCCAAAGCCGGCGTCAGTATACCAGCCCAGGAACGTATAGCCGTAGCAGGCCGCGTCCATGATTGTGATGGGCGCGCTTTCCACCGTATAGCTGACAGTCGCGGCATTGGGGTTGATGAACCGCGCCGCAGCCTGTGCGGGCAGGTTATGCTGCCAGGTAACGGTATAGCTGCGCGGCGTCCACGAGGCGTACAGCACCGTGTTTACCGTGATGCTGATGCTATGCTCCCACGCAGCGTCCGGCCCGTAAGGCGGGTTGACGAGCTGCCCCGCATCGTTTTTCCGCTTCCAGCCTGTGAAAACATAACCGGTACGCACCATGGACCCTGCGCCAGTGACGGTCACCGAATCGCCCACCGGCACGGTCACCGCCGACGGCAGGCTGCCAGTGTAAGGCGCATCGCTGGCATAGCTGAGCGTGACCTCTATATGGCTCCACACGGCGTAGAGCGTGACATCCGCGTTGGGCATCGTGAAAGGGCTGCTTATCAGCTGCACGGTGCCCAGTTCCGCCTGCGTCTGGTACACCTTGCCCAGCACGGCAGGGTTCTCGCTCCAGCCTTCAAAGCGGTATTCGCCGTAGGCGGGCCGCTGCGACGGCAGCGGGAACACGTCGCGGTAGCGGTGCCGCTGGCTCTCCGGCGCGCCGGTGCCGCCGTTGGCGTCAAAAGCCAGTGTGTATTTGCGGGGGATGTAGCGGTAGTCGATGTAGTTGTCGCCCTGCGCGATGGTAACGGTCTGCGCGGTGGGCGTACCGTCGGCCAAGTCGAACAGCTCCTCGTTGTGCGAAAGGGTCATCTGCCCCGCGGAGAGGGTGTAGGTATAGGCGCGGCCCAAGCGCACAGCGGGGTCGCTGCCGGTGCGGATGACGGGCGTCGCGATGTTGTTGCCCGCTTCATCCAAAAAGCGGATGTTCACCGCGATATCGCCGCGCACTTTATAATAGAAGGTAACATGGTTGGCAGCGGCGTTGGACGTAATGGCGATGGCCGCGCTGGCGGCGCTTTGCGTTTCGTCCAACTGATATCCGGCGATGGCGCTGGCATACACGGTCACGGACTTGCCAAAGCGCGCTTTGCCCGTCGCGTCCGGCGCGACGGTCTCGCCTGTGTCCGTATCCACAAAGCTCGCGCTGTAGTCCATCAGGTTGCGGTTGTAATACACACGCAGCGTGAGCGGGTTGTTCACGCTGGAGTAGACGACGCCAGAAACCGTCGAAATACCCGCCACAAAGCTGTAACCGTCGTATTCCTTCGACGGGGCATACGCAGTGGAGCCCAACGGGGCGTTGGTGATGGTCTCGGTTGCGCTTTCGTCGCACACGTATGCGTTATCGTTCAGGTTTTGCAGATAACGCTTGACGATGTAGACACCCGTCGGGTTTTTAGTATAGACGAACGTGATGATGTTCTGGGTGATGTTGCCGGGGTCCGTCTCGGCGGCCAAGTTGCGGGTGATCTGGTATGCGTTGGGGGAATAGCCGTTGATGTTTACATACTGCGCGGTCACGGTTACGTCGCTGGTGGCAAACGGGCCCTTGGCGGGCGCTTTTTCGGCGCCGTCCGTGTCCACAAAACGCACGATATAGTATACCGTCGGTACGCGCGTATACGTGAAAGTGATCACGTTCTGCGCACTGCTGGCTTTCAGCGTGATCGACGAGGAAGCGCGATCAGGAAACAGCGGCTGGTTGCTGCTGTTGAAAGCCGCCGGCGCTGTTTCGGTGATCAGCGCACTCACTTTGCCCTGCCCCGTTTTAACAGCCAGCGTTTTGCCTGCGGCATCACGCACGGCGTTGCCGTTGCCGTCTACGTAGCGTACGGTATAGGTGACGTTGACCGCCGTCCAGTGCGCGCGCAGCGACAGGTTGGCCGTGATGCCCATGCTGAAGGTGAAGATTCTCTCCGTGCCGCCGTCTTCATAGTACCAGTAGTCAAACTGGTAGCCGTCCCGCGTGGGGCTGGCAACGGTGGTCGCCGTCGCGTTTTTAAGCACCGTCTGGGTTGCGTAAACGCCCGCGCCTTCGTAGTTCAGGTTGAAGGTCACCTGATAGCTGGGCTTTTTCCAGCTGGCATAGACGGTCAGGTTGTTGGCGGGCATACCGTCGTCCCAGCCGTCAAACCTCACCGTACAGCCGGAATCACTGTACCAGCCGTCGAAGAGATAATCGGCGGGGATGTTGGCTGGCCGCTGTCCCGAAATATCCGTATTGAAGCCGCTGATGTCCGACGCGTAGGGGATCGCATCGGTGGTGCTTGTCGCGGAGCCGTTGTGGTAGGTGATGGTGTAGGACAGCCGGTTGAAGAACACAAAAACCTCATAGCGTTTCGTGGTGCTGTTGTAGGTGAATGTGGCGTTTGAGGGCTCGGTATCCACGTAGTTCGTGCTGCCGGTGCGCACGCCGTAGTAGCGGAAACCCTTGATGATGAAGTCGCTCATGTCCTCGCTGGTCAGGTAAATGCCGGTGGAGTTGTACTTGAACGCCACCGTGATGCCAGACTGGCGGTAGCTATGCCCGCCGAAGGTCGTGGTGGGCGTTTGCCCCTCGGCGCACTCGGTCATGTAGATGATAGCAAAGTCATAACCGGTCTTGACGCTGCCGTACAGGTTATAGCCGTTGATGGGCATGTTTTGCACAAAGCCGATGAACACGCTGCTCGTGGAAGAAATATTCCAGGTATAGTCCGTATACTGGCCAGGTTTGGCAATTGTGATCCACCGATCGGCTATGGTAGCGCCATAGGGCGCGGTGATCACATAAACGCTGTTCCATTTGTTGCCGGTCTTGGTATAAAACGTGACCGAGTAATCGTTACGCTTGAAGCGCACATAGACGACCGTGGAACCGTCCGCCATGATCGTTTTGATGGCCGCGTCATTATCCAGATAGGCAAAGCCATCGCGCTTGTAGAACTCGTCCTGCGTATCGGGGATGCGGTTGGTGCTCTTCCACCAACTGGTTTTGTCCGTCCAGCTCTTGTTTGCGCTCACCAGCGTGCCGGTGGTGCCCGCATAGGCCTCGCTTCCCGCAAAGGTATACTGGGTCGTGTCGTTGGGGTCCTGCATGAGGTAGACGACGGTGTAAGGCGTATCGGTCTTGGCCGTCCACTGGGCGGTGACGGTCACGTCCGCGATGCCGATGGTCGTGGGGATGGTGATGTTCCACGATTTGAAGGTGTACCCCGGGCGCGTGGGCGGGGTCGCCGGGGCGGTCACGGGCGTGCCGTAGCGGCCCACCTGCGGAGCGATGTAGGTGCCGTCCGCCGTATCGAACATCACGAAATGAATCACGCGGTCATACTTGAGCGCAATCATAGTGGAGCCGTCCGCGGCAATGTAGTCGTTGCAGGTTTCGATGCTGGTGACGGACACAAAGCCGGTGTAGGTCGTTTTCACATCGGCTGCGGTCACCTGCGTCAGCGAACCGGTACGCCCGGTGCGGATATCGGTGGCGGCCACGGTGTAGCCGTCGCCGGTCACATCCTGCAGCATATGCACGATTCGGTACTGTGTGTCGAGGTTGGAGCTGTAGGTAACCAGAATGCTGACGTCCGAACGGATATCGCCCTCGATGGTCACGGCGGGCTGATCCGGCGTATAGCCCATGATGGCGGGCGAGGGCACGACCTCGTTGAAGGGGTATCCGTCATACACCGTTGCCACGTAAGGGTCGTGGGCCTGATGCTGATTTTCAAAAATGTAGTTGATGGTGATGGTTCGCTGGATCAGCGGCGCGAACACCGCCGTAACGGTGCTGTTGCCGGAAACGCTCTCGATCACCGCCGGTTCCCACGCGGTGAAGCCGAAGCCTTCGCGCGTCGGGTTCGCCTCGGAGCCGTCGTAGTGATCCGCTGCAACAAAGCGCGTGCCCGCCAGCACATTGGCCACATCGGCCAGCAGCGTACCATCCCAGTTCTCGTAGGTGATGGTAAACAGCTGCACATACTGCGCCGTGAGCGTGATGTCCTGCTGCACGTTCTCCAGCGCGGACACGGTGCCCGCGCCGTCGTCCCAGCCCAGGAAGGCATAGCCATCCTGCGCCGCAGAAGGCCACTCCGCTGTGGCAACGCTGCCCCCCTGCGGCACGGCCACGCTTTTCAGTTCCGCGCCGCCAAAGCCCACAAAGCGCACGGTGAAGGTAACGGCAGGTTCGCCCGCATCCGGTTCTGCCTGCTGGGCTTCCACGTTGATATCGACCGTGTTGCTCACGATCTGCGGCGCGGCCAGCGCTTCCATGGGCAGCGCGCCCGCCAGCAGCACCAAGCACATCATAATGGAAATAACTCGGCTGAGCATCTTCTTCATGGTACGAACCTCCCTGCTTTTGGGTATCATATGCCAAAGAGGACGCGCGGCACGCGTCCTTTGGCAAGAGGCTTTCCAGCCCCGGAGAGTCAGTCGATGGTGATCGTCATCCGCCAGGCGTATTCGGCGTTCTTCTCGGTGAGGGTGTAGCGGTAGGTGGCTTCGTTGGCGCCGCCCATATCGTGCCATTCGCCGCCGCTCAGATACTGCCACTGCATGTGGTAAGCGACGCCGTCCAAGCCGGAAATCTCAGCCACGAGGGTGATGGTATCGCCGATTTGGGCATGGGAGCCATTCAGGCTCCGTACGGTGATGGATACATTCGACAGGTCAATGTCGCTTTCCTCGGTAGCGGGAATATCTTCCAAAATTTCCTCTTCTGCCAGCGCTTCTTCTTCCGTAGGTTCGGCGGTTTCGACCGGCGTGGCGGTCTCTTCCGGTACGGCAGTCTCTTCCGGCGCGGCGGTCTCTTCCGGCGCGGCAGTCTCGACAGGCGCGGCAGTCTCGACAGGCGCGGCGGTCTCGACAGGCGCGGCAGTCTCGACAGGCGCGGCGGGCTGGGACTCCACAACGACGGGCTCGGGAGCGGGTTTGCTTTCAACAGGCGCAGGTTGTTGCACAGGCGCGGGGGATTCTACCACCACGGGCTGCTGGGCGTTTTCTTCCGCCAGTGCGGCAGAGGTAAACGTGCAAACCATCGCCATCGACAGGATCATCGCAACCGCTTTGTTGAGCTTCTTCATCGTTGGGCCTCCTCAGGTCTTCTGAAAGCTTGTTTGTTCCTTGGTACGTCTCTATTAAACAACATTTCGGTTACCTGAACGGTTACTTATTGCCACATGGTCGATGTATTTTGCTCAACGTCAAATACTGGTATTCCGCCACATTGCCGCTTCGCTTTCAACGGCGTTTGTTGTGTGCTTTGACTTTCTAATTTATGCAGCGGTTGCATGGCGGTTACACATTCGGATGTCAACACGCCTTCGCCACCGAAAAGCACGCTCACGTTCCCATTGTGTAATGGATTGCGGCCGCATGCTTTTGCGTATGCATGGCGGCGGCAGCACAACCCATGGTGAAGTGCTCGCCCCAGAAACACCGTGTATGGTGGCCACACCGCCCATATCCCATACGGCGACCCCAGCCGCAATGGTGCTGTCGACTAGCGCCGGTTACGGCACACTGCACACAACCCGTCGCAGAGCGCACCGCAGCATCAAACACACATGGCGTTTTGCGTTGTGTGCGACACACAACACGGCGCAAGCGTGCCGCGTTTGCCAAGGCGCACGTTTGACTCGCCTGCCCCTTGCCAGCAAACTGCGCCGCCCCAGCGTCGCACGCCGCGGCAATTGATTGTGAAATATCACTTCCGAGCGCTTGACAATCCCCCAGAAATCCGCTATACTTGCACACGTGCTCCGCAGGGGCATGGTGTAATGGTAACACGTGGGTCTCCAAAACCTTTGTTGAGGGTTCGAGTCCTTCTGCCCCTGCCACAGTGGGTCGCTTTGATTCGTTCAGGCGGCTCACTTAATTTTTGCCTTAACGCAACCATGGCTGGCGGACGCAACCCCTTTAGCTATTGCGAGCAGAACCGGTATGGGTTATCATGACAGTCATGTGCGGCGGTTACGTATTTGTTAGGTGTCGGCATTCCGTGTTCGAATCTACATTGTCTTCCGCCGTAACCGCAATTTTCGCACACTTGCCGCTCCATCATAAAAATGCCTGTCAAGGTATTGACAAGCAAGGCAGCATATATTATGATTGCGTAGTTTCGAGCCGTTCTAAGCGGCAAGAGCTTACTGACCCACTTTCCCTACGGGAAAGCCACGGCCTTACGGACAGCCGGGTCAACTGCCGAGTGCGTGTAACGCCGCACGTTTGATTGCGCGCCAGCGCAAATTTTATGAGTTGGCTACTGAATAGCCAGTTGGTTACTTCATAACCAAGTGTACTTTGGTGCACGCTTGTAAAACGGTCAAAAAGAGTAGTAAAAGTAAGTTCTTACTGTATA
>Ga0351952_1011_pt1 | contig 25180 bp, 19 predicted proteins | sample BONcelT113001H15_FD_205817 | JGI IMG/M metagenome (GOLD analysis project Ga0351952, IMG submission 205817) | Enriched cells from coal bed in the Powder River Basin, Montana, United States - BONCAT cells T11 rep3 HSBNCT.T11.300.1.H15 ... | reverse complement strand
TAATACTTAAACGAAAGGGAATTCTTCGATTCGGGGCCCTCATAGCGGACCTCGGGAAGGCTGTTGAAAATCTCAGACATGATGTACCGCTCCTTCTCCCTGCCGGGATGATTGATATGGTTGTTTGTCCGTCGTGTGCCCGAGCACACTTGTAAGTACTGAGATTGTACATCAATCCCGTGCGGATGTCAACCCTTGAAACGGGAACCCGGCTGGCATCACTATTGCTGCGGCGGGACGGGCCGGAAACCATGTACGCATTGCGCCGCCTGTGCAAGCCGTGATGCTGCGCTTGTCACTGTCCCCCCTTACCGCCAGCAGCCCGTAGCGCGCCGTGCGGCGGCGGAAACGTCGGTATGCAAACGGCGCGGCTCGGGCTTTGTCCCACCGCGTCGCGCACGCTACAGGTTCTCCAAAATCTTGATCTGGTTCTCCATGATGATTTGCTCGCCCTGCTTGCTGGCGCCCGTGAGCAGCACGTCAAACGCGGCCTTGATCGCCTGATATCCCTGCGAGAACGGCTGCTGGCAGACCACCGCGCGCACCAGCCCGCGCCGCATCATCTCCACAGTGCTGGGCACGTTGTCAAAGGCAACCACGCGCATGGTTTTCTCATAACCCAGCTCGATCACCGCGCGGCAGGCCCCGTATGTGCCCGACGCGGTGATGAACAGCGTGTCGATCTGCGGGTGGCGGCGCAGCATGTCAATCGTCATGCGGTAGCTGTGCTCCATATCGTCCATGGCGCTCACACGGTCCAGTATGCGCACGTCGGGGCATATTTCCTTCAGGTGCCGCTCAAAACCCTCCAGCCGCTGCACATGGCCCAGCAGCGTGCTTACGCCCGTCACGATGCCCAGGTTTCCCTGCCCGCGTGTCACCAGCCGCATCACGCCCGCCGCAGTCTCGCCGCCGGAGGTATAATCGCTGCCCACATAGCACAGGCGGCAGCTGTTTTCGATGTCTGTGTTCACGGTGATGGTGGCGATGCCCTTTTCCGCCATCTGCCGGATGCGCTCCTCAATGCGCTCGTCGTTGATGGGCTGTATCACCAGCACCGTCATGCCAGCGTCAATCAGCTCGTCGATCAGCGCCAGTTGGCGTTGCACGTCGTAACCGCGCATGGTTTTGAGCAGCACGGTCACGCCGTAGTCGTTAAGCTCTTCCTCCGCCTTGCGAAAGCCCGTGATCACGTCGTCAAAGAACGGGTTGCCCTCGCTGGACACCAGCGCGCCAAAAACCGGCGCATTCTTTTTGACGGTCAGCGCCTTGCCGGCGATGTTCTTGGTATAGCCCATGCGGTGGATGGTGCGCAGGATCAGCGCCTCGGTGTCCGGCTTCACCTTGCCGCGGTGGTTAAGCACACGGTCCACGGTGCCGCGGCTGACCCCGCACAACTGTGCGATCTCTTTGATGGTCATGGAACACAACTCCTACAGGCGGCTGAGGCGCACGCTCCCGTTATGCCTTTACGCTTGTCATTCGCGCGGGGCGCAGGGCCGCACCCGCGGCACCCCCGCGGGCAGCGTGCGCGTGCACACCGAATCGCGCTTATCATAGCCCGCGCGGAGGCGATTGTCAATCATAAAGCGGCACGAGGGTTGCGCGGCGCGAATACCGCACGCCGCAAGGGCAATATACACAAAGCGTTGGTGCGCCTTTGTTTGCGCCGCATCACGCGCGCGCGTATAATGATGTAGCAATCGGATGTACAAAACGTGCAAGGATACGAAAACTTTTTTGTGTGCTATTGACAAGCAAAAAATTGTACGTTACAATACGCACAGATGGAACGGATCCCCTACGAGGCATGAAAGAGGATGTGCTCGGACACATTTACTGCGCGAAAAACACGAATCACAGTGCAGCGTTCCATTTCAGGTTGTTTTTCAGGTCGACTCGCAAGTTTCGGCCTAGAAAATAAAAAAGGAGTGTATACCATCATGAAAAAGGTACTCGCGCTAACACTGTCCCTCGTTCTGCTCCTGACCGTGGTTGGCACTGCCCTGGCGGCCGAGAAGGTCGGCATCTCGATGCCCACCAAGAGCCTGCAACGCTGGAACGAAGATGGCGACTATCTCAAGGCAGAGTTTGAAGCCGCCGGTTACGAAGTGGAGCTTCAGTACGCCGGTGACAACGATGTGCCCACCCAGGTGAACCAGCTGGAGACCATGCTGCTTAACGGCTGCAACGTGCTGGTCATCACCGCCATCGAAGCCACCTCTCTGGGCACCGTGCTTGCCACCGCTAAGGAAGCCGGCGTCAAGGTGGTCTGCCATGACCGTATCATCATGGACACCGATGCCGTGGACTACTACGCGACGTTTGACAACTTCCAGGTTGGCGAAATCCAGGGCCAGTATGTTGTGGATACCCTTGGCCTGGCGGATGGCAAGGGCCCCTTCAACATCGAGTTCATCGCGGGCGACCCGGGCGACAACAACGCCAGCTACTTCTTCAACGGCGCCATGAGCAAGGTTCAGATGTATCTGGACAACGGCCAGCTGGTTTGCGTTAGCGGCCAGACGACCTTTGACAAGGTTGCCACCCCGAAGTGGACCACCGCCACCGCGCAGGCCCGTATGGACGATATCATCGCGGCCAACTATGCCGGCGGCACGGCCCTGGACGTGGTTCTCTGCTCCAACGACTCCACCGCGCAGGGCGCCACCAACGCGCTGGTCGCCGCTGGCTTTGAAGCCGGCAAGAACTTCCCGATCATCACCGGTCAGGATTGCGACATCGCCAGCGTGAAGAACATCCTCAAGGGCACCCAGTCCATGTCCATCTTCAAGGACACCCGCATTCTGGCGGCTCGCACCCTCACGATCGTCAAGCAGCTGCTGGCCGGCGAGACCGTGGAAACCAACTCCACCGTGAGCAACAACGTGTTCGACGTGCCCACCTTCTACTGCACGCCGTTGTTCGCCGACATCAACAACTACGCGGAACTGCTGATCGAGAGCGGCTACTACACGGCTGAGGAACTGGCCGAGTAACCCAACATCAGCGGCATAGACGGTTCAGAATTGATTCGTCCACGCGACGGGGGGATGGCAGCCTCTGCCATCCTCCCGTGCAGCAACTAAGGAGGACGCTTCATGGCATCGACGATCCTTCGGGTAGAGAACGTTACCAAACTTTTCCCCGGTGTAAAAGCGCTGGACAATGTCAATATCGATGTGACGGAAGGCGAGATTCACGCCATCGTTGGCGAAAACGGCGCGGGGAAGTCCACGCTGATGAACGTGCTGTCCGGCATCTACCCATACGGATCCTACAGCGGTGATGTGTATTATCAGGGCGAGCTGTGCGCGTTTCGCAACATCAAGGACAGTGAGCGCCGGGGTATCGCCATCATCCATCAGGAGCTGGCGCTGGTACCCAGCCTGAGCATCGCCGAAAACATGTACCTGGGCAACGAACGGGATACGGTCGGCGTGATCAACTGGGATTTAACCAACCAGCTGGCCGCTAAGTTTATGAAGGTCGTTGGGTTGCACGAAAACCCGCGCACCCTGATCAAGGATATCGGCATGGGCAAGCAGCAGCTGGTGGAAATCGCCAAGGCGCTGACCAAGGACGTCAAGCTGCTGATTTTGGACGAGCCCACCTCCTCGCTCAATGAATACGACGTGAAAAAGCTGCTCGATCTGCTGATCGAATTTAAAAACGAGCATGGGATCACCTCCATCATCATCTCCCACAAGCTCAATGAAATTGAATACTGCGCCGACCGCATCACCATCATCCGCGACGGCAAATCCATCGAAACGCTGGATAAAAAGGTGGATCAGATCAACGAGCCCCGCATCATCAAGGGCATGGTTGGCCGTGAAATGACAAACCGTTTTCCGCCTCGTACGCGCACGGCCAGAGGGGATATCGCCTTTGAGATCAGGGACTGGACGGTCTATCATCCCCTGTACGCAGATAAAAAGGTTGTCGACAACGTATCCCTGAACATCCACCACGGCGAGATCGTGGGCGTGGCAGGGCTCATCGGCGCGGGCCGCACGGAGCTTGCCATGTCGGTGTTTGGCAAAGCCTACGGGCAGAAGATATCAGGAACCGTGCTCATCGACGGTGTACCGGTTCGCCTTTCCAACATTCCCCAGGCAATCCAGCACGGGCTGGCCTACGTGACCGAAGACCGCAAAGGCAACGGGCTGGTGACCTCCAACTCCATCAAGCACAACATCACGCTGTCGCGCATTGAGTTTGTCAGCAAGCGCGGCGTGATCGACCAGGATCTGGAGGGTATCCACGCCAAGCAGCAGAAGGAAAAACTCGACATCAAAGCGCCCAGCGTAGAGCAGCAGGTGAACAACCTGAGCGGCGGCAATCAGCAGAAGGTGTTGCTGGGCAAGTGGATTTTCGCCAAGCCCAACATCCTCATCATGGATGAGCCCACGCGCGGCGTGGACGTTGGCGCGAAGTACGAAATCTACCAGATCATGGATCAGCTGGCGAGCGAAGGCAAGGCAGTGCTGATGATCTCCTCTGAACTGCCGGAGCTTTTGGGGATGTGTGACCGGATATACGTGATGAATGAAAGCAAGCTGATTGCAGAGTTATCACGGGAAGACGCTTCGCAAGAGGCCATTATGGGCTGCATTTTGCAGGCCAGCAAGGGGGAAATCAGCGCATGAACAAGGTGCTCACGGCTGTCAAGAAAAACATGAAGCAGTACACGATGATGCTGGCGCTGCTGGTCATCGTGCTCATGTTTCAGGCCCTGACCGGCGGGAAACTCCTGTTTCCCATGAATGTCTACAACATCATCAACCAGAACGCCTACATCGTTATCCTAGCCATCGGCATGTTGCTGTGCATTATCGGCAGCGGCTCGATCGACCTTTCGGTCGGCTCGGTGGTGGGCCTCGTGGGCGCCTGCGCAGGCACCTTTATCATGAAGTGGAAATGGGACCCCTACGTGGCGATTGTGCTGTGCATGGGCATCGGCATCCTCGTGGGCGTGTGGCAGGGCTTCTGGATCGCGTTTATCAAGATCCCCGCGTTTATTGTTACCCTGAGCGGTATGTTGGTGTTCCGCGGCCTGACGCTGGTCATTCTGCAGGGCGGCAAAGCCATCCCCGTCTTTCCGGATTCCTTCAAGCAGTTCTTCGTGGGCACGACGCCGGAGTTTATAGGCGTCTGGCAGATCGGCGGTATAAAGATATACCTGACATGCCTGCTGCTGGGCATCCTGATTGCGGCAGTTTACTGCGTAACGGCGGTGCTTTCCAACCAGAGCAAGAAGCGCAAGGGCTATGAGTACGCCACAACGGGCTCGCTGATTGCCCGCATGGTAATCATCTCCGCCATCGTCATCTGGTTTTTCACGGTGCTGGCCCGCTACAAGGGCATCCCCGCCGTGCTGATTGTGCTGGGCATCATTGCGGCTGCCTACACGTTTATCACCACCAAGACTGTGCTGGGCCGCCATATCTACGCCATGGGCGGCAACGCGAAGGCTGCGCGCCTCTCCGGCGTGAATACCGAACGGCTGATGTTCTTCAGCTATGTCAACATGGGCTTCCTGTGCGCGATTGCCGGCATGGTGTACGCAGCGCGCCTGGACAGCGCCACCCCCATGGCGGGCGACGGGTTTGAGCTGGACGCCATCGGCGCGTGCTTCATCGGCGGCGCTAGCGCCTACGGCGGCATCGGCGCTGTGAGCGGCTCCGTGATCGGCGCGCTGATCATGGGTATCCTCAATAACGGCATGAATATCCTGAGCATCGACTCCAACCTGCAAAAGCTGGTCAAGGGTTTGGTGCTGCTGGCCGCCGTCGCGTTCGACGTGCTCTCCCAGGGTCATGTGGCGCTCCCCGAGTTCCTGCGCTTTGGCAAGAACAAGCCAGAGAAGATCACCGCAGGCTGAACCGCGTCGCCGTAGCACGCGCTACGGTCATGGCCACACAGAACAGGTTGCGTGTAGCAGAACCCCGCGTTTCAGCAATGAAGCGCGGGGTTTCATGTTGTAGGAACGCAAAAGGCTCGCGGCTGGGCTGTGCTACTCGGTTTTTTCCTATTTCAGACCCTGAATGCATCATCGATGCGAGCGATTTTGTTCAATGGCGAGGCGCGGAGGCGAAGGCATAGCGGGGCTGCGTGGCGCTTGCGCGACGAAGTCAGGGGCAAGAAACGCCGCGACATGGAAGCGTTATGGGTTTTATATCGTATTATGCGTCCACTGTCGGGTCCGCGCCCTCTTCGTTCAAATATCGGTCGATGATGAAGCGCGGGCGGCGCTTGCTTTCGTTGTAGATTTTTCCGATGTACTCACCGATCACGCCGAGGCTTAGCAGCTGTATGCCGCCAATCATCCAGATGGAGGCGATGGTGCTGGACCAGCCCATGACCGTGCGCCCAGCAAGGAAGGCGACCAGCGTGTAGATGAGCATTGCCAGCGAAATCAAGAAAATCACGATGCCAAGTGTCGTGATCAGCCGCAGCGGCTTGACCGAAAAACTGGTGATGCCGTCGATTGCGAATGCCAACATCTTTTTGAAGGGGTATTTGCTCTCCCCCGCGAAGCGCTCGCTTCGGTCATAGTACACATAGCCGCTCTGGAAGCCCACCAGCGGGGCCAGCCCGCGCAGGAACAGGTTCACCTCATGGAACTGGGCCAGCGCGGCCAGCGCGCGGCGGCTCATCAGGCGGTAGTCGGCATGGTTGAAGGTGATATCCACCCCCAGCCCCTTCATGAGGCGATAGAAGGCAAGCGCCGTCTGCTTTTTGAAAAACGTGTCGCTTTCCCGCCGGTTGCGCACGCCGTAGACCACGTCGCACCCCGCGCTGTATTCCGCAATGAAGCGGTCCATCGCGTCCATATCGTCCTGCAAGTCCGCGTCCATGGAGATCGAAAAATCACAGCGGTCTTTGGCGGTCATGAGGCCCGCCAGCAGCGCGTTCTGGTGCCCGCGGTTGCGGCTCAGCTTGAGCCCCTCAAACAGCGGGTTTTCCGCGTGCAGCCGCGTGATGATCTCCCATGTGCGGTCGCGGCTGCCGTCGTCCACCAGCAGCACGCGGCTGGCCGGGTCGCACAAGCCCGCGTCTACCAGCGCCTTCATCTTCAGGGTCAGGCGACGGGCTGTTTCGCCCAGCACCTCTTCCTCATTGTAGCAGGGAATGACGACCATCAGCTTGCCGTTCATACATTTCTTCCTTTCTCCCGGGCCATGTGCACGCGCAGGCGGCTCAACTGCCGCCGTGCAAGGCAATGGGGCCGCTTTCCGCGGTAAAGGTTTGCCCTCCGAGGGTCGCGCTCACGCGCACACGGTACATTCCCGCCGCAACAGACTGGCCGTCGCGGTCGCGCCCGTTCCAGTAAAACATGCTGCCCTCCGGGTTCAGGTGCTGCGGGCGTGTGCTCTGCTTATGGCACAGGCGGCGCACCATGGCACCCGCCGCGTCCACGATGGTCACGCTCAGCTGGCAGGGCCATGCGTGCGCCACAAACACCGCCAGCTCCTGCGGCGTGCCCAGCGCAAAGCTTTCGTCCGCTTCCACGCACAGCTGCAGGTCGCCCGCCTCCGGTGGGATGGCGATCACCTTGCCCGCGTGCACGGCCAGCTTGCCGTTTTCAATGCTGAGCAGTTGCAACAGGATGTAGCCGGACGTTTGCCCGTCGGTCAGGTTCAGGCGCAGCTTGCGCACCTTTCGCCCGGCGGTCACCGCGCCGGGCTCGTCGCCAAAGGCGGTGTACTGCTCCACGTTGTCATACAAAAGCTGCGCCTCGTCAAAGCGCCACGCGCCGTTTTGCTGGCGCACCACCTGATAGGCCACGCGCACAGGGCGCAGGGCGATGTATTCCAGCCCGAGCACGCCGCCGCCCTCGCCCGTCACCACGTCGGAGAACGTCACATCCCCAATCGGCGCGCGGTCGTCCGCCGAAACGGTGGCGGGGTCGTAGGCAAACACAACAAAGCCGTCCTCCTGCGGATATACCTGCGGTATCGAGGCGGCGTGTGTTTCCATCAGCATCGCGTATAGCTCGCTGAGCGTCACGCTGCCATCGCGGTTCAAATCGGCGGGAAAGCCGTAGCGCGGGCTCAGCCCCTGGCTCAGCGCCTGCGTGAAATAGAACGCACCCTGCGGAAACGCGCCGTCCGCCGCGGGCTGCGCGCCCGTGCCCGCGTTCCAGTACCAGCTGGCTTCCATCGCCCCGGAACTGGCAATCACCTTGTACGCATCGCTCTCAAAGGGCAGCACGGCGGCACGCCATCGCATCCCCTTGCCGATGAACGCGCCGCTGTAGCACGCGTCCAGCAGCACCACCTTGATGCTCGGCACCGTGGCAAGCGCGGCCTCCAGCACCTTAGGGGTCAGCCGCTCCTCCGTGCGCCCGTCGCTTAAAAGCAGCACGGGCTCGCTTGCCGGGTCGCCGTCAAACTCGCCGTGTGTGCACAGGTACAGGTAGCTTACGTCGTCCGCATCCGCGCCGGCAAACGTATCGGCGATGAGCGTGGCCAGCGCCTGGGCGCCGGTCACGGGCGCATCGGGTATCATGATGGTTTCAAACGGCGCGCTGCTGGCCTGCAGCACCGCCTGCATCGCAAACACATTGTTGGTGGATGCCGGGTAGATGCTGGGGTGGGATACAAAATCGTCCACGCCCACCAGCAGCGCGCGGTTCCTGCGCACGCCGTCGCCTGCGGCCCGCGCGGCGGCAAGCGGTAACATGGCCGCCAACAGGCAGCACGCCGTTAGCGCGACCAGCAGCCACCGCCGTATACGGCCCGACATGCACACCCTCCACTCCTCCGGCGAGACTGCCGTTTTTGCTTAACCCGTTTTGCGTCGCGGCCCCCTGCGTCCTCAGTCTTCCTCCACCAGCCAGGTATCGGGCGATTCAAACTCCAGCCGCTGGATTGCGGCCTCGATGGACTGCTGGGTTTCGCGGTCGGCAATGCCGTTGACGGTTTTGCCGTCCATGATGCGTTGCCACGCGGCCACTGCCTGTTTGGTGTTGCTGCCATACTCGCCGGTCTGGTGCTTTTCCTCTAAAAAACCCAGCCGTGCAAGCCGCCGTTGCAGCTGAAGCACCTTATCGCCTTTGCAGGCCATGCGCATGGTGGTGTCCACCACATCGCTCACGGTGCCGAAGCCCAGCACCTGGCTGGAGTTCAGGGAATAGGCGTTGCGCTGCACGGCGGACGGGTTGTTGCCCTCCAGCACGTGTACAATCAGCTCACCATCCGCCTTGCGCGTGGTGTATTCCACCAGCGCCACATGCTCGGTATCGCCAGCCGCGTTGTAGCTGAAGAAGATCAGGTCGCCTGGGCGCGGAATATACTCGTTCTTGCGCAGCAGGTGATCCGCGCCGCGCAGCCACTGGTAGCCCCAACCGGGACAGTTGCCCCGCCGATAGACGAAACGCCCGCGCGTGATGTACCAGTCGCGCCCCGTGTTCTGCCCCCCGTAATTGGGGTAGACGCTGTTCAACCACGTGGTGCCGTGTAAGCGGTCGGCTTCGTTTACGCACCAGCAGATGAACTCCGCGCACCACGCGGCGTTTTTGTCTCCCGCCCATTCACCGTACTTGGTCAGGTTGTTGGGGCCTTCGGCATAGCCCAGTTCGCCCACAGCGACAGCCAGCACCTGCCGCGCCGCCTCGGGGATTTCCCCCGTGAGAATCACCGTTTCCGGCTGCGGCGTGGCCGTGGCGGCCGCGGCCGGCAAGGCGGCGGATGTGCCTTGCGCCCGTGCCGCGGGCCCCGTTAGCAGGCAGAGGGCCAAAAGCATCACAAGCACGCCGCGGCGGTTCCCCCTCATCGCGCATTCCCCCCATCCCATGCAGTGTTCCTCATCGCCCAAACGCTTCGATGCCGCGCAGCAGTTCGAACTCGCGGATGTCACGCACGGTGGTGTACATCTTGCGCGTCAGAATGGCCCCCGCGCGGTAGAACAGGCACAGGAACGGCACGTCGCTTGCGAACTGCTGCTGGATGGCCTGCATGGTGTAGGCATAGTCCTCGCGGTTTTGGTTGGTGCGCAGGGTGTCAAACAGGCTGGTCATTGCGCTGGAAACATAGCGGCAATAGTTGGCGTCGTTTCCCTTCATCAGCATGAAGCCCGCGTCCGGCGTTACGTCCATCTGGAAGGAGGCCAGCGCCAGGTCAAACGAACCGGCCTTGAGCTTTTCCAGCTCCTGCTCGTAGGTCATGGTTGTGATGGTCACTTTGATCTTGAGCGCCTCCAGCATGTCGGCGATCAGGTTAGCGGTCTCAAAGCGCACGTCGTTCTCCGGGTCTTCGTACACGTAGAGGCGCAGGTAGAAGTTCTTCTTGCCCGCGTCCACCACCTTGTCCAGCACGCCGTCGGCGTCGGTGTCGCTCCAGCCGTCCTCCGCTAGCAGTTGCGCGGCCAGCTCCAGATTATACTGGAACTGGTTCTCCTGATCGTAATACAGCCAGCTGGAGGAGGAGATGGGCGTGAACGCGTCCACGGTCATGCCCATGTATACGTTGGTGGCGATCAGCTTGGTGTCGATGGCGGCCCGGATGGCCTTGCGGATGTTCACATTGCCCAGCGGGAACTCCTCATGGTTCATCAGCAGCGTTTCCATCTGCCGTGTTTCGTAGGGGATGGACAGCGAATTGATGCCGCTCTTGTACTGCGACGCGGCCACCGAGCGGGTAAACGCCGTGTCCACGCGCCCGTATTCATAGGCGGTAATCAGCTCCTTGTTGCTGGGGAAAAGCGTCACCATGATCTCCTTGACCTGCGGGCGGGTCTGCCACCAATTGGGGTTTTCCTTGAGCCACAGGTAGCTGCCCACTTCAAAGGTGTCCACCACATAGGGGCCGGTGCCCGGCGGGTTGGGGCTATCCACCAGGGCGGCGGGCACAATGGGAAACGTGAGCGCGTAGAGGATGCCAAAATAGCTGCGCTTGGCCGCCTTGACCACCACAGTGCGCGCATCCGGCGCGCTGATATCGCTGACCAAAAAGCGGATGGTCTGGTAGAAGCCCCTGAGGTTGGGATCCTCGCCGTTGGCCATGGCCAGCAGGTGTTTGCAGGTAGCCACCACGTCGCTTGCGGAAAGCGGCGTGCCATCGGAGAATGTGATGTTTTCCCGCAGGGTGAACGTCCACGTCTTGCCGTTGCCCGTTTCCACCCACGTTTCGGCCAGCAGCGGTTGGGGCAGGCCGTTGTCGTCCACGGTCACAAGGCTTTCGTACACCATGCCGTAGATGGACACGATATCCCGCTCCTGCGGGTTCAGCGGGCGGATTTCCGTGGTGCGTGTGGAGCAGATGCCCACGATGAGCGAGTCCTCCACGTTTTCCGACAGCGCGGGCAGGACCGGAGCCAGCAGCAGGCAAATCAGCACCATAGCGATCAGGCGTTTCATGGTTTCCTCCCTTACAATGCGCAGAGCCGCCGGTTGCGGCCCGCGCGCGGCCACTGCGCCCGTACGGCGCGAAACGGCGGCGGTCAGGCAGCGCGGCGCAGACCAGCGGATGTGCCGCCGCAGCGCAGGGCGATACGGGCGGCGGGCACGCCGCCTTCATAATACAGCCTGCGGTAGGCGGCGTATGCCTTAAGCACGCGGGTCGCATAGGCCTTGGTAGGGCCGTCGGCCATCCTGTCCAGCTCGATGGACGTGCTGTCCGCACTGTAGCGGCTGTCGTTTAGCCAGTTCTGCACGGTGGTTTGCCCCGCGTGGAACGCCGCCGACACCAGCACCGGGTCGCCCCGGAACAGGTTGCTCAGGTAGCTCAGGTACCAGCAGGCGTAATGCACGTTGGTATCCGGGTCATACATGCGGTCAAAGCTGTATTCCGCCGTATCGCCGATTTTGCCGTGCACCCACTGGGCGGTGTTGGGCATCATCTGCATCAGCCCGCGCGCGCCCACGTTGCTTTCCGCCTGCGGGTTGAAGGAGCTTTCGTTGAGCACAATGGCCGCCACAAAGGCGGGGTGCAGATTGTTGCTGGCAGCCTCACGCTCGATCAGCTCGCGGTAGCTGTAGGGGTAGTTGTTTTGCGTGCGCGCCTGCGCCGCCTCGCGGGTGGCCAGCACGCTCTCAGTTTGGGCGGTATAGGTCATGCGCAGGATCCACAATAGCACCAGCGCCAGCGCCGCCGCAAACGCCGCGATGCCAAGGTATGGGATGCGTGGGCGCGGTTTCTCCTGCGCGTCGGGGTCGTCGTCCGGCCAGTTGCCCCCGTCATCCTCCAGCCGGTAGGGGTTCGCCCTGCGCAGGCCCTCGCCGTCCGCGGGGTAGCCGCGCTGCACCCAGTCAGGTTCCACATTGCCGCGCGGGGCATAACCTTGCCGCGTGGGGATGCCGCCGTATGCGCCGCCCGCCGCATCCTGCGCGGGGCCGTCGTGTCGGATGCCCGTGCGCCTGCGGCTCTCCGGCCTGTCGGGATAAGGGTTGCCTGCAGGCGCATAGCCGCCGTCCACATTGGTGGGCGGCTCACCGTCCGCATAACCGCCCTGCGAAGGCCGAGCGTAGCGCTCCACAGCGGCGCGCGGCGGAGAGGCTTCCCCGTTTACTTGCGCGCGCTGGCGAGGCGGCGGCGCGGCCAGCTGCGCGCCATGGCGCTTGCGGCCCACGCCCAGTGCCGCGCGCAGGGCAGCATCCTCCGCCATCTTCTGGGCGATCAGCTCCGGCGGATATCCGGCGGCTGCATACGCTTCGGCTGTCATGGGTGTGGCGCTGTGCGCGTCGGGCTGCGCTTTGCGCGCGATGGGCCTGCCCAGCAGGTCGGTGGGCGGGGGCGCGCTGTCGTCCGGCGGGGTTTCCATGCGCGGGGCTGTGCGGCGCTCGTCATAAAGGGGCATGTTGTTCTGGCGCGCGGCGCGAAGCCAGTCCGGCGTGTCGTGCTCGTCCGCACCTGCGGGGGCACGTTGCCCTGCGGGCGCATACCCTTGCGACACGCGGGCTTGCGCGCGCCCGCCGCGTTGCGCATATGCGTCGTGCGGCGCATCGGCAGGCAAAAACGGCGCTGTTTCCGGCGCATATGTGGGCGTGCGGGCAAATGCGTTGTCGCGCGGGCGCGGGTAGGCCACGCGCGTCACCGTGGCGGGGTCGCCCGCGCGCATACGGCGGGCGGCTTCCAGCCCGCGCGGCGCGCTATTGGGAGCCGCCGCGTCGGCGGGCGGCAAGCCGTCGGGCTGGGCGTTGGGGTCCACGCGGTGGCGCGCGGCAGCCTGATCCGGCGCGCGATGGATGGCCTCGCCCTGCCTGCGGCGCGTGCCCTCGGCAACGCTTCCCACATACTGATAGTCGATGGGGGCGTAGTCGTCATCCTCGCTGTGGTATTTCCGGGGCAGGCAAAGCAGCATACGCTCGCTCCCTTCGGGTGATTTCCGGTTTGTGAACCGCCGCGGCGTGCGCGCGAGCCTATGCTCCGGCAGAGCCCGGGGCGGGTTCCGCCTGCGCGGGGCCGCCCACCGCTATGGGTGCGGGCGCACGGCGCGGGCCGTCCGCAAGTATTTGATGCCACAGCGCCAGCGCACGCCTGCGGGTATCGGCATAGGGCGCGTCGGTGGAGAGCACGTAATCCGCAAGGCTTGCGTTCAACTCCTGTGGGTTCTGGCTGCGAATGCGGCGCAGGGCCTCGTCATGGGTGAGCCGGTCGCGCCCACGCACGCGGCGGATGCGAACTGGCAGCGGCGCCACCACGCACACCACCGCGTCCGCGATTGCCTCCATGCCCGCCTCAAACAGCAGCGGCGCTTCCACGATGGCCACCGCAGCCCCCGCCGCGCGCAAGCGCGCAAGCGCTTCCAGCGTACGGCGGATAACCAACGGGTGAATGATGCCGTTGAGCGTATCGCGCGCCGTGCCATCGCCGTCAAACACCAGATGCGCAAGCGCGGGGCGGTTCAGCGCGCCGTCCGCGTGGAACACCCCATCGCCAAAGGCGGCGCGGATTATGGGCAGCGCGTCGCCCTGCGCAGCGGTCAGGCTTCGGCTGATCGTGTCCGCGTCGATCACCTGCGCGCCCAGCGTGCGGTAGAGCGCCGTCAGCGTCGATTTACCGGAGCCGATGCCGCCCGTCACCGCGATCACACGCACAGCCAATACCTCCCTGTTATAACGAACGAACGGGCTGAAACCCTTCGCCTGACTGAAATCATTTCGCGTCATACCAGCTTTTACCGCTGCTGACCTCCGCCACCAGCGGCACGGACAGCGTCACGATGCCCTCCATGGCAGCCTGCAAAAGCCCGCTCACAGCCTGCACTTCCTGCTCGGGGCACTCTACCACCAACTCGTCGTGCACCTGCAAAATCAAACGGGCCGCATAGCCCCCCGCCAGCAGCTCGCGCTGCACGCGCACCATTGCCAGCTTGATGATATCCGCCGCGGTGCCCTGCACAGGCGTGTTCATGGCCGCGCGCTCGCCAAAGCTGCGTATGTTTCGGTTCCCGCTCTTGAGCTCGTAAAGCTCGCGCCTGCGGTGGTACAGCGTTTCGGCGTAGCCGTATTCATAGCCCTTGTGCACCGACGCGTCCATGAACGCCTTGACCATCGGGTAACGCTCAAAGTACGTGGCGATGAATGCATCCGCTTCCTTGCGGCTTACGCCGATGTTGTTGGCCAGCCCAAAGCCGCTGATGCCGTACACGATGCCGAAGTTCACCGCCTTGGCGCTCCTGCGCATCGCGGGGGTTACCTGCTCAAAGGGCACGCCGTTGACCTCGGCAGCGGTGCGGGTGTGGATGTCCTGCCCGCGGATGAACGCGTCGCGCATGGCGGGGTCGCCGCTCAAATGCGCCAGCACACGCAGCTCAATCTGGCTGTAGTCCGCGTCCAGCAGCACGCAGCCCTCGCGCGCCACAAACGCCTTGCGGATCTCGCGGCCTTCCTCGCTGCGCACGGGGATGTTCTGCAAATTGGGGTCCACACTGGAGATGCGGCCCGTGACGGTACCGGTCTGGTCAAAGGTGGTATGGATGCGGCCCGATGCGTCCACCAGTTTGGTGAGGCCCTCGATGTAGGTGCCTACCAGCTTGGTGAGCTTGCGGTATGTAAGCAGCGGCTGGATAGCGGGGTGGTCAATCGCCTCCAATACATCGGCGGACGTGCTGTACGCCCCCGCCTTGCCGCGACGGCCCGTCGCGGCAAGCCCCAGCTTCTCAAACAGCACCTCGCCCAACTGACGGGGGCTGTTCACGTTGAACTCCTCGCCGCCCGTCAGGCGGATCACCTCGGCGCGGCAGCGTTCAATCTCCGCGCCAAACAGCGTACCCAGCTCGGCCAGCGCGGCCTTATCCACGCTGAAGCCCTCCCGCTCCATGGCGAACAGCACGCGCGTGAGTGGCTGCTCCATATCGGTAAGCAGCGCAAGCATCCCCTGCGCCTCCAGCTGCGCCCGCTGCCGCGTGGCCAGCGGGGAGATGGCGGCGGCAAGCTCGGCGGCCCTGCGTGGCGGTTCCGGCGGCGGAAGGGTTTTCTTTCCTTTTTTGGGCGCTTCGATCGGCTCGGCTTCGGCGTCCGGCTCGCCCTCCGGCGGCGCGCCTCCGCTCGCCAGCGTCTCGGCCAGCGAGAAGCCCTTGCGCGTGGGCTCCAGCAGGTAGGCGGCCACCATGGTGTCCATTCGCACGTCCGGTATGGGCAGGCGCTGCGCAGCCAGCCGGTGGTACAGCGCCTTCGCGCCGTGCAGCAGCAGCGGCACACCCGTCCACAGCGGGTTCAGCGCGGTCAGTATCTCATCCTCGTAGAGTCCGGCGCTCAAAATGTCCAGCAGCACGGGGATGTACCAGCTTCGCTCCTCCTCCGCAGCAATGCCCACGGCGCTCTCGCCCAGGTACACGGCCACGGGCTTGCCCGCTTTCGCTAACGCCTCGGCCAGCGCGCGCACGGCTCCCGCGTCGGTCAGGGCTTCGGGTTGGACTGCCTTGGCGGGCATGGCGGGCGCGGCGGCAGGCGCTGCCTGTGGTGCAGGCGTCGCTGGCGGCACATTCGGCACAGCTTTGTGCGCTGCCTGCGGCTTGGGTGGCGCTGCCCTGCCGCCCGTCAGCAGCGTGGTTAGCTGCTGGCTCAGGCGGTTGAGCTGGTACTTTTGCATCGTGGGGATGCCCTGCAACATGCTTTGCAGGCCGCATGCGTCAAAATCGATCTTCAGCGGCGCGCTCACGCGGATGGTGCCCAGATCCTTGCTCATCTCGGCCTGCTCGCGGTTTAGGCGCAGTTTTTCGCCCAGCTTGCCGGGCACCTCGTCCGCATGGGCCAGCACGTTTTCCAGCGTGCCGTACTGGGTGATCAGCTTAAGCGCGGTCTTCTCCCCCACGCCAGGCACGCCGGGGATGTTGTCGCTGCTGTCGCCCATCAGGCCCTTCATGTCGGTCACCTGCTCGGGGCCGTAGCCGTAGACCTCGCGCATCAACTCGGGCGTAAGCAGCAGGCTTTCGCTGATGCCCGTCTTGGTCAAAATCACCTGCGTATGGCGGCTCACCAGCTGAAAGCTGTCGCGGTCTCCGGTCAGGACGAACGCGTGGATGCCCTCCGCGTTAGCCAGTTTGGCGGCGGTGCCCAGCAGGTCGTCCGCCTCGTAGCCCTCCAGCTCGCAGATGGTTACGCCCATGGCAGTCAAAATCTCGCGCACGATGGGAAACTGCGGGCGAAGTTCCTCGGGCGTGGGCTTGCGGCCCGCCTTGTACTCGTCGTACATCGTGTGACGGAAAGTGGGGGCGTGCATGTCCAGCATCACGCAAAGCGCATCGGGCCGGTAGTCCGCGATGGCCTTGAACAGCATGGCAAAAAACCCCTGCACGGCGTTGGTGAAAACGCCACCCACCGACAGCGGGGGCAGTGCGTGAAACGCGCGGTGTATCAGGCTATGCCCGTCCACCAGCAGCACGGATGCGGGTCTGCTGTCCATACGGCGCCTCCTTTATCGCGGTTACTCCGCGCACAGTATACCATAACGGGCGGCGGAACACAAAACGGCGGGCGCGGCTCCAAACGGCGCGCGGCCCCGCAAAGCGTATGTCGCAACGCATCGCGGGGCCGCCCGGCAGGGTGTAACAACTGGTCGCGAGGCGGCGCGGGCGTATGTCAGGGCGTCTCGCTGCCCGACATGCGCTGCTTGTTCTCGCTGACCAGCTTGTTGAGTTCGTCCATGAAGCTGCTCACGTCCGTAAACTGGCGGTAAACGCTGGCAAAGCGCACATAGGCGACCTCGTCGAGCTTCTTGAGCTCTTCCATGACCAGCTCGCCGATGCGGCGGGAGCTGAACTCGTCCTCCCCGCTGGAATAAACGGCTTTTTCGATTTTCTCCACGATGGCGTCGATATCCTTCATACTAACGGGGCGCTTCTGGCAGGCGTGTATCAGGCCTGTTTTGATTTTCGCCGGCATGAAGGCTTCGCGGCGCATGTCCTTTTTAATGACCATCACGGGCGAGGTTTCGATTTTTTCATAGGTCGTGAAGCGCCTGCCGCAGCGCATACACTCACGCCGCCTGCGGATGCTGGTGCCTTCCTCGGTGGGTCGGCTGTCGATCACGCGGGAATCCAGGTAGCCGCAATACTGGCATCTCATGGCTACGCCGCCTTTCAAAAGGAGGATGATCGCCTGCTGGTTGACCTGATTATATAGCATTTCCGAAAAACTGGCAATAGAACGGGGCAAACGAGCGCGGACAGGTTGTCGGGGTGCACACAGCGCCCCTAAACGCCCCGCACTTCAGCGGTCATTGGGGTCGCCTCAGGCTCGCCCGCCAGCAGCAGAAAACCCATGCACATCGCAAGGGGCAACTCCCGCGAGTAGAACACCGTGCCCAGCACAAGGCAGCACAGCAGCAGGCACCACTGCGCAAGCAGCTGCGCCCGCGCAGGCGAGCGCCATAGCCCCCGCTGCGCGGCGCGTCCTACGCGCCACGCGCCAAGCGCAAACAGCGCCGTGCCCAAAAGCCCCGTGGCGGAGAGCATGTCCAGCAGGTCGCTGTGCATGCCCAACAGCGGCGTGCCGCCAAAGAGCGTACCCACGAGCGGCGAGGCCGCAAAGCCCGCAAGCGGCGTGGCGTAGGTAGCCAGACGCGAGCCCGCGTCCACCGCGACGCCAGTGACCATCAACAGCAGCTGCGACAGGCTGTACTGCGCGTTGGCAAAGCCCATGCCCGCCGCCACGCCGCCTGCCCATGTAATCAGCGGCACGCGCAGCAGCCACAGCGCCGCCATGAAGGGCAGCGCCCACGCAAGCGACGCGCCCACGCCCATCCGCCGAAACACCGCGCGCAGCAGCAGCGCCAGCAGCTCTACCGCCGTAACCCCCGCCGCAAACAGGATGGCATACGTATACTGCGACAGGCCCACCAGCAGCAACTGGAGCCCGTAAAACACAATGAACCCACAGCGCCGCGCACCCCTTGCCCTGCCCGCCAACGCAAACGTCACGGGCAGCAGCAGCACCGTGGCGTACACAAAATCATACCCGCCGATGTTCTTGCCCATCAACTCGCGCAGGTACGCGCCCGTGCCCGGCGCGCCCGAGCCCAGCGAGCGGGCGTAGGCATATACCTTGCCGCCGCGCAGCAAGCCCTCTACAAGCCAGCCGATGGTGGTGAGCGTTGTCAGCAGCACCGCCGCCATGAAAACGGGGCGCACAAAGCGCCATAGCCGCGCGTCACCCCGCTCGCGCGCGTAGGCGAACCATACCATGGGAAACCAAAACATCCCCTGCTGCGCCAGGTACGCGGGCAGGTTGCCACCGCCGCGGCCCAGCAGGAAAAACAGAAACAACGGCAGCGCGGCCATGAGCGCCGCGCGCAGCAGCAGATCCGCCCAGCGCCGCCGGAGGGTTTCCACGTCCAGCAGCACCCCCGCGCCAAACAGCACAACCGTGGCCGCGCCAAACACCGCGTGCAGCGCAGCCTGCACCGCGGGCAGCAGCAGCCATGCCATGTACAGGATGAGCGACGCGTTCACGATGCCTGCCGAAAGCCGCCTGCGCCTTGTTTGCGCCATGCCGTGAGCCCCCTTTGATTCGCTTGACCGTTGCCTTATTATACATGGCCGCCTCTATGCGCGCAAGCGGGCGGCGGCGGCCACCGGCGAGGCGGTTTTTTCCCGTTTATCCTACTTTACCCCTCGGTTTTTTCGCCCACACGCCGCCGCGCGTCAAACCCTTCCTGTGTAAGCATTTGCAGCCCCACCGCGTTCTGCCGGTACCGCGCCGCAGCGTTGACAACCCCGCTTCCCAATGGTAAGATAGCAACGGAGCATTGCTCCAAGGTATTGAAAGTGAGGAAACCCCTATGGCGACAATCAACAAGGAAATGTCCATCGGGCAGGTGCTGGGCATGGACCGCAGCACCGCCAGTATCTTTATGCAGCACGGCATGCACTGCCTTGGCTGCCCGCACGCCACCGCCGAGTCGCTTTCGGATGCCTGCGCGGCCCACGGTGCCGATGCAGACGCGCTTGTGGAAAAGCTGAACGCCCACCTGGCCGCCAAGGCCTGACGTGTGGCGGTTGCTTTCCGCCAACCCTTGACAGGAAAGGCTTTCCGCGTTTTCCACAATCAAAGCTTCCGCCGCATGGAAAACGCAAGGAAAACCTATGGAAAGGATAACCGACATGCAGATACGTTCCACGCAGGAGGCGCTCTATATCGCCTGTGAAATGGAGCGCGGTGCGGTGCAGCTCTACGAGCGGGCCCTGATGCTGCTCAAAAGCCAGGACCGCGACAGGGAACCGCTGCGCGCGCAGATCAGCTACATGCTGGCCGATGAAAAGCAGCACCTGAGCCAGTTCATGGAGCTGTTTACGGGGCTTACCAGCGAGACGGAGCGCGTGCTCACGCTGGGCGCGATCACGGCGGACATCCTGTTTCCCGGCGGGCTGATGGGCGCGGTGCGCCAAGGCCTGCTCAGCGATGAGAAAGGCATGCTCGCCTTCGCCGCCGCCGCAGAAGCCACCGCCGCCCAAACCTACCGCGCCTTCGCCGCCCAGTGCGACGACCCGCGCGCGGCGGAAATGCTGTTGGGCATTGCGCTGGAGGAAGACAAACACCTGCGCTCGCTAAACGACCATCAGGGCATGCTTGACGCATGACCCGGCACAAAACGCATGAGCCGCCGCCGCGCCACACGGCGCAGGCGGCGGCTTCGCACAGCAAACTGTGAAAGGGGAACCAATGTATGCCTGAAAAGACAAGCGAGCGGCGCAAAGCCAACCCCACCCTCAAACTGGCGATGTGCGGCGTCATGGCCGCGCTGATCTTTGTGGCCACCTACTTTGTCAAACTGCCCATGGCCATGACCAACGGCTACGTGCACCTGGGCGACGGTTTCATTTTGCTGGCGGCCTCGCTGCTGGGCTGGGCAGCGGTGCCCGCGGCAGCCGTGGGCAGCATGTTGGCGGATTTGATGGGCGGCTACACAATGTACCTGCTGCCCACGTTTCTCATCAAGGGCGCGGTGGCTGCGGTGGCGGTGCTGGCGCTGCGCGGCAGGCACGAGTGGCTGCGCGTGCTGGGCCTAATCATCGCCGAGGCGGTCATGGTGGGCGGCTATTTTGTGGCCGAATGGCTCCCGCTGGGCTACGGCTTGAACGCCGCCACGCTGGGCTTGCTGGGCAACGCCATGCAGGGCTTGAGCGGCGTGGTGGTCGGGCTGCTGCTGATCCCGCTGCTTAAGCGCGTAAAGCTGTAGGCCGCCGTACGCAAAATGGAATTTTGCGGAATGGCTTGCATTTTCATGCCCCTGATGGTAATATGAACTGACAAAACCCCAAGGAGGTTAGATCGATGACCTTTGTACAAGGCATCATTGCCGTTTTGCTTACGATTTCGGCGCTCGTTATGATTGTAACCGTTCTGATGCAGAGCAGCGAACGCACCGGCATCGGCGCGGTCAGCGGCGCTGCCGAAACATTCTTCGGCAAGAGCAAGGCCCGTGGTATGGACGCCAAACTGGCGCTGATCACGAAGATCTGCACCGGTCTTTTCGTAAGCCTGAGCATCGTGATGATGTTGATCGGCTGAGCGAACGACGCACCCAGACCGGCCTTCCGCGCTTGCGGGGGGCCGGTTTTCCTATGCCCTCACACCACCCCAACAGACAGATGAAGGAGCGACCCGCCATGCAAACCAATGCCGTCACCCTGCGCCCCGAAACCCCCGCTGACCGGCACGCCGTGGAAACCCTGACCCGCGAAGCCTTCTGGAACCACCATGGGCCCGGCTGCGACGAGCACTACCTGGCACATACGTTGCGCAGCGACGAGGCGTTCCTGCCTGACCTGTGCTACGTAGCTGAGGTAAACGGGCAGCTAGCCGGAAGCATCTTCTACGCCCGCGCAAACATCCTGCTGGACGTTGGCGGCACGCTGCCGGTGGTCACGTTCGGCCCGCTGAGCGTGCTGCCCGCGTACCAGCGCATGGGCGTCGGGCGGGCGCTGGTGGCGCGCACGCGCGAACTGGCGCGCGCCGCGGGGCACGCCGCCATTTTGATCTACGGCGATCCGGCCATCTACACGCGCATCGGGTTTGTGCCCGCCGAGCGCTACCGCATCGCCACCGAGGACGACCGCTATGGCGACCCGCTGATGGCCTGCGAGCTTCAGGCGGGTGCGCTGGCCACTGCGGCGGGCCGCTTTAGCGAAGGAACCGCCTACCATGTGGACGCGCAGGCGGCGGAAACGTTTAACGCGAGCTTCCCGCCGAAGGAGAAGGTGGAAGGAACGCCCTCGCAACTGCGGTTCTTAGAGACGATCGGCATGTTCCGGCCAAGGACATAGCACCCCTGCCGTAGCGGGTATTAGTCAAGGGCGAAGCCCTTGCCGCCAGAGGCCCCCATGCCACAGCGCAGCTAACGCAAGCGCCACCCCCCGCCGCAGCGGATATGGGTCAAGGGCAAAGCCCTTGCCGCCGGAGGCCCCCCGCGCCACAGCGCATCCAGCGCAAGCGCCGCGAGCGCCGCTGGCGCAATGCGGCGCGGCTGAAAACCCAACCCACTCGTAAAACACCAACCGCCGCATTCACCCGCCGCGGCGGAAAAAAGGGCTCAATAATAAATGTTGGGGTAAACAAAGGACAAAGCGTCAGCCAGCTGGTAGAATTGAGCTGCAAAGAACAACAGCTACCAGGAGGGGAACGCTTTGTCTACAACAGATTATACCTCAAAAATACTGGGCATGGAAGACGTGATCATAGAAGACTATACAGTAAGCGACTCGGCACATAAACTCGTGATTACGATGCCTCGAAGAACGCATATATGCCCAGTTTGCGGTACAGAAACCGCAACTGTGCATGATTACAGGGAGCGACAGATCGTTGATCTATCGATTCAAAACAAACGAACGATTCTCCGCTACCGAAGGCGCCGCTATCAATGCCCATGCTGTAACAAACGCTTTGCAGAGCTTTGTAGCTTCGCTGGGAGATATCAACGCTTCACGAGCCGCGTGGCCATAGCCATTATGGATTGCCTTCATACGCGCCAAAGCATGAAGGATATAGCGCGGCAAACAGGCACGACTGTCAGCGGGGTCGCACGGTGTCTGGGGCTGCAGCCCCAGACACCGCCACGACTGCTGCCGGAAGTGCTGTCACTGGACGAATTCAAGGGAAATGTCGATGGCGAGAAGTTCCAGTGCATTCTGACCGCGCCTTTACAACACAAGGTTTTTGATATTCTGCCCAGCAGACACACGAGCACAGTGCAGGATTATCTCAAGCGTTTCCCCAACCGAAACGAAGTGAAAGCCGTTGTGATGGATATGAACAGGGGATTTCGCGATGTCGTGAGGGCTTTCCTTCCCTACGCAAAGATTGTCATTGACCGTTTCCATGTTGTACGTTACTGCACATGGGCCATGGATGATGTTCGCAGAAAGCTGCAGAAGTCACTCAAGCCTGAAACCAGAAAATACTTTAAACGTTCCAGAAAGTTGCTTCTGGCACATCATGACAAGCTTAGTGAGGAGGATCGGCAGGCTGTTTCGGTTATGTTGGGCTTCTCTGATTCTTTGCATCAAGCCTATGCCCTCAAGGAAACGTTCTATCAGTTTATGGCTTCACCAGACAGTACGGTTGGTGCTCAACGGCTTCACGACTGGCTGGAAGCTCAGCGGCTTCTCGCTATCCCTGAGTTCAATGCCTGTGCAAGAATGCTGCGCAACTGGAAGCCTTATATCCTCAACGCCTTTGATCTCCGCGTTTCAAACGGTTTTACGGAGGGATGCAACAATGGTTCCAAAACGTTGAAACGGGTTGCCTTTGGTTTTCGCAATTTCCGTAACTTTCGCGCTCGTATTCTACTGGCCGCTGACCATTACCCCAACATTTGACAAAGAACCGAAAAAAGGCAAGGGCAAAGGTCCTTGCCATCCCGCAAACAGTGCGGCAGGCGCAAACGCGCCCGCCGCACTGTTTTCCGTTTTTCTCGCCTTGCATCGGGCGATGGATTGGCGGTCTCCGCCGTCTACGCCTTACCGAATCATGCCCAAAAGCTTCGTGCTGCGCGACAGGAACGCCGTTATCTCTTCCTTCTCCAGCGGCCGGGTGCTCATGCGGGCCAGGTCGAACAGCTGGGCTGCGATCAGCTCGCGCGTATCCCCCGCCTCCGCCGCCAGCAAATGCTGCACCACGGCATTGCCACGGTTGAGCACCAGCGTGTGTTTTTCCGGCATTTTGAAGCTCTGGCCGTAGATCTTGCCCATGTCGCTGAAGCGGCGGCTCTGCTCGTCCTGCACCAGCAGCGCGGGGGTGTTTTCGTCGGTCAGGGTTTTCAGCTGCACGGCAATGTCCGCGCTGGCAGTGGCGGCCTTGAAGAGTTCCAGCAGCGCTTTCTCCTCCGCCTCCTTGGCAGCCTTGGCCTCGTCGCCATCCGGCTCGCCATCCTTGACGAAGGTATCCGCGTCCGCATCTACGCGCGCAAAGCGCAAGCCCTCCACGCCCGCCGAGTATTCGATGAAGCTGACGAAGTTCAGGTCGATCAGCGCGTCTAATACCGCCACGTCTACGCCCTTCTGCTCATACATGGCGATGCTGGCGGCCTGCCGCGTGGGGTCGCTGGCGTAGACGACCTTCTTGCCCAGCTTGCCCTCATTCTTGGCCAGATACTCGCTAAGCGTCAGGTGCTCGCCCTTGGTGGTCTTGTAGAGCAGCGTGTCCTTCACCTGGTCGAAGAACTTCGCGTCGCGCACACAGCCGTACTTCACGAAGGGGTGAATGTCATCCCAGTACTGCTGGTACTTGTCGCGCTCGCCGTTAAACAGGCTGATGAGCCTGTCCGCCACCTTGCGGGTGATGTAGGCGGAGAGCTTCTTGACATAGCCGTCGTTTTGCAAAAAGCTGCGGCTCACGTTCAGCGGCAGGTCCGGACAGTCGATCACGCCCTTTAACAGCATCAAAAAGTCCGGGATGACTTCCTTGATGTTGTTGGCGACGAAAACCTGCCCGCTGAACAGCTTGATTTCGCCCTCGCGAGTGCCAAAATCGTTGGTCAGCTTGGGGAAATAGAGGATGCCCTTGAGGTTGAAGGGATAGTCCACATTCAGGTGGACGTAGAAGAGCGGCTCGTCGTAAACGTGGAACACCTTGCGGTAGAAATCGCGGTATTCCTCGTCGGTCACGTCCTTGGGCTGCTTGAGCCACAGGGCGGGCGTATCGTTGATGTGCGTGCGAGCGGGTTCAATGGGCTCCGCCACCGTGTCTGGCGCGTCGGTTTCGGGGGCATCGGGGGCTGCCTCTGTATCCTTCTTGGCCTCCGCGGGCTTGACCGCCTCAAAATACACCGGCTGCGCCATAAAGCCGCAGTAGCGGCCCAGCGTTTCGCGCACCTTGTATTCCTCAAGGAACTCCTTGCTGTCCTCGGCGATTTTCAGCGTAATGGCGGTGCCGCGCGCGGTGCGCTCGCCATCGCTGATTTTGAACTTCATCCCGTCCTCGCTCTCCCAGCAGACGGGGGTTGCGCCTTCCTTGTCGCTCAGGGTTTGGATGGTCACTTTTTCAGCCACCATAAACGCGGAGTAGAACCCAAGGCCAAAGTGGCCGATGATGCCGCCCTTCTGGTCGCCCTCGTAGTTCTTCAAAAACTCTTCCGCGCCGGAGAAGGCCACCTGGTTGATGTACTTTTTAATCTCCTCGTCGGTCATGCCGATGCCGTTGTCCTCAAAGCGCAGCTCGCCCGCGGCCGCGTCCAGCGTGACCAGCACGCGGTATTCGTCCGGCGCGTCGGGTACAACCATCTTCTGCTTG
>Ga0351952_1007_pt1 | contig 29058 bp, 29 predicted proteins | sample BONcelT113001H15_FD_205817 | JGI IMG/M metagenome (GOLD analysis project Ga0351952, IMG submission 205817) | Enriched cells from coal bed in the Powder River Basin, Montana, United States - BONCAT cells T11 rep3 HSBNCT.T11.300.1.H15 ... | reverse complement strand
AACCCTTTAAAGGGTTGTTGTTGGTTCACTTATTGTTTCCCCCAATTCCATTGGGGGTCATTAAAATTAAATCCTTTCAGAATTTATGCATTCCGATGAAATAAATTAGTAAAGTAAAAATCCGGAACAAAAAAATCCTCATTCATTCACACATTTTTCAATACTTTTCCAAAGCAAACCGGCGGTTTTGTCCCAGCTAAACTTTTCATTTTGCCTGAAACCCTTTTCAATCAGCAATGCGCGAAGTTCTTTGTTCTGATAAAGCTGAATCATGGCATCGGTAACCTGGGCAAAGTCAAACGGATCGGCATACAAAACTGCATCCCCGCCAACTTCAGGCAAAGAAGTTGTGTTTGAACAAATTACAGGAACACCCGCATTCATCGCTTCAATAACCGGGATGCCGAAACCTTCGAAAAATGGCACAAAAGTAAGCGCAAGTGATGCTCCCAAAACCTGATGCAAAGCTTCATTTCCAAGTCTTCCGGTAAAAACAACATCGTTCTTGTAGCGCATTGCTTCGAAAGTTAGTTCAATATCACTGGTTTTAAACATACTTTCTCCAACAATCAGCAATTTTACATCCGACTCAACGGACCTACGAAACGCATCGTATGCCAAAAGCAATCCGGCGATATTTTTCCGCGGATGCAACGACCCGATGAACAGAAAGTAATCTTTCCCATCAGAATAATTTGCTTTGGCCGTCTGCCTTTCACCTTCTGAAGTTGGTGTATAAAGCGTGTTTATCCCATTGTAAACAACATCGATTTTGTCATTTTCAATGTTGTATGTTTTGTGAATATCTTCCTTCGAGAAAGATGAAACCGTAACGATCCGTTGGGCTTTGCGCGCAAAAAGCGGAAAAAAATAATTATAGTACTTTGCTTTCAACCAGGGTAAATCTTTTGGCCGGTGCGCGAAATTAATATCATGAATGGCTGCCAACTGCTTCACTTTGGTATTTAGTGATAAGTATCCGTCGGGAGAGAAAAACAGATCTGCCTTGTACTTTTTCAGAATCCGCGGAATCTGAAGTTCAAACCAGATGTACCAAAGTGCCGGATGCCTTGTTGGAGGCGACAATACGATCGGGGTCACATTTCCGGCGAAAATAAATTCAGGCGAAAACGGGCGGTCGAAAATGAACAGAAACTGGTGTTCAGGGTGATCACGTGTGATGCGCGACAAAGTTTCGAAAGTAAACCAACCGATTCCTTCAAGTTTCCCGTGTATCAATAAGCGTGTATTTACAGCAATAATCATAAGTTTGTGTTGCGTGAGCGAATTGTAGTCAAATGTATAAAGTCTGTTCAAAAAATTGCTACTTTTGGCTCACTTTAATCAAACCAGAAAAAGCTACCCGATTGAAAAGGAAGTTCATTACAAATCTTTTACTGCTCCTTTTTCTGAATGTTTTAATCAAACCCTTCTGGATATTCGGAATCGACCTCACCGTGCAAAACATGGTAGGCGACGAAAGCTACGGCTTATACTTCTCGCTGCTCAATTTTTCGATGATCCTGAATATATTTCTCGACCTCGGAATTACCAGTTTCAACAATAAAAACATTGCACAGCACCGGCAATTGCTAAAAAAGCACGTCAGCAATATTGTCGGTCTTAAATTTCTTTTGGCCGGCATTTATGCTGTCATTAGTTTTGTTATAGCCCTGATAATCGGATACAAAGGCGTTCAGTTTCATCTGTTATTTTTCCTGATATTTAACCAGTTCCTGATATCATTCACTTTTTATCTGCGTTCAAATATCAGCGGATTACACTTGTTCCGTACCGATAGTTTGCTCTCGGTACTCGATCGGACACTGATGATTGCCATTTGCTCGGTACTTTTATTTACCAACATTACCGGTCATGCTTTCCGGATCGAATGGTTCGTTTATGCGCAAACAGCCGCCTATTTGATTACAAGCCTGATTACTTTCGCTGTAGTACTGGCCCGTACAGGCAAACTGAAATTACACTTCGATCGCCGGTTTTTTATGGTTTTCCTGAAGAAAAGTTATCCTTATGCATTGCTAATTTTACTGATGTCGTTTTACAACCGGATAGACTCGGTGATGCTGGAACGTTTGTTGCCTGACGGAAAAGAGCAGGCCGGAATTTACGCGCATGCCTTTCGTTTGTTCGATGCCGCTTCGATGTTCGGCGTTTTATTTGCCGGATTATTGCTGCCCATTTTTGCCCGGATGATCAAACAAAAGGAAGAAATTGGTTCGATGGTGCAGTTTTCATTTTTGCTGCTTTTTGTTCCTGCAATTGTTCTCAGTATGTCATCCGGATTTTATGATCTGGAAATCATGTCATTACTGAGATACAGCCATCCCGAATTATCGGCTTCAATATTCAGGTTGTTAATGGTTAGTTTTCTGGGCATTGCAACCACGTACATATTTGGCACGCTCCTCACTGCCAACGGAAGCATCCGGCAACTGAACTGGATGGCTCTTGCCGGGATGGGAATTAATGTTGGCCTTAATTTAATCCTGATCCCGCACATGCAGGCATACGGATCGGCATGGGCAAGTCTGGCTACCCAACTTTTTACAGCTCTGGCACAAACAATACTTGCTGTTATATTCCTGAAATTGACCATTAACTACCGTGTGATCGGGAAATTGGTTCTTTTTGCAGGTTTCGTTTTTCTGGCCGGAACCCTCAGCAAGCAAATCAGCAATTGGGTTCTTGGCTATTTTGTCATGATTTTGGTCAGCGCTTTGTTCGCTTTCCTGATTCGATTAATCAACCTGAAAGCTTTGACTCTGATTATCCAAAACAAATAATGCATGAGAAGTAAGCTGACTCCAGAAGATTTGCAAAACGAAAACGAATTTGAACTTTTGAAAGAAGTTTCGCATCAAAGGCTGCGCGAATTTGTTGTAGAACAAATCACAAAGGAGAAAACCATTATCCGGATTTATTCAGTTTATCAGGTGATAATGTTGTTGCTTTTTACATTTATTTTTACCCGGGGAATTATTTTATCGATCAAAGGAAATCATGAATTGATTGTCATGATTGGCTGGTCGTTGCTGTTTTCTCTTTCAGCCCTAATCGTAATCCATGAACTTTTACATGCATTGGCTTATCTGGCAACAGGTGCACGTAAAATTTCCTTTGGCCTTATCCTGAAAAAATTCATCTTTTACGCCATGGCCGACCGTCAGGTGATTACATCGCGCGCTTTCCACATTGTTGCGCTTGCTCCGTTCGTAGTCGTAAAACTGATTTGTCTTGTTGGCATTCTGCATTTTTACAATGAACAACTGATGTACTTTTTCCTAAGTGTGATGTGCCTGCATTCGCTTTTCTGTGCCGGTGACATTGCCATGCTCGCTTTTTACAGACTTAACAAAGGAAAAGAAATCTACAATTTTGACAGCCTTAGTGAAGCAAAAACCTATTTTTACGCCCGAAAAATTTATTAAAATATGACATTATTTGAAGCCATTGTAATTGCCGTTGTTGAAGGAATTACCGAATTTCTGCCCATATCTTCCACCGGACACATGATCATTTCGCAAGCCCTGCTGGGAATGGAAATTGATGAGTTCACCAAAGCCTTCACCGTAAATATTCAGTTTGGCGCCATCCTTTCGGTGGTTGTTCTTTACTGGAAACGGTTTCTGCAAAGCTGGACTTTCTACCAAAAGCTTTTTGTTGCCTTTCTTCCGGCAGCTTTCATCGGGTTTCTGGCCGGCGATTTTATCGATAGTTTGCTCGAAAACGTGATGGTAGTGGCTGTTATGCTGTTAGTGGGCGGAATACTTCTGTTGTTTGTCGATAAATGGTTCAACAAGGAAAATGAAAATCAGGAAATAACATACCCAACCGCACTGAAAATTGGATTTTGGCAATGTATTGCAATGATTCCGGGAGTTTCGCGCTCGGCAGCAACAATCATTGGCGGGATGCAGCAAAAATTAAGCAGGAAAAATGCGGCAGAGTTCTCATTCTTTCTGGCAGTTCCAACCATGGCCGCAGCTTCAGCCTACAAACTACTGAAAGACTACAAACACATTACTGCCGAAAATATTGACCTTTTGATTATTGGCAATGTTGTCGCCTTCGTGGTTGCCATGATCGCCATCAAAACCTTCATCACCTTCCTGCAGAAACATGGCTTTAAAGTATTCGGCTGGTACCGCATTGTACTTGGACTGGTTCTGATTGTACTTTTACTGATGGGAGTTGATTTGAAGGTGGTGTAAACATTATCAGGGCTAAAGCCCAAACACAGAAGCATTCTCATGCCCGTCACATAAATGTGACGGCAAAGGAGATTGCTCCGAACATCAACTTCTCTCTCATTGGGTGTGATATCCCTGCCAGCGGCTGGCAGGCTTTGCCGTCTGGCTTTAGCGTTCGACTGAGCGTTCACGTAACCAACGGTCACTCAGCTTATTTTAAGTGGACAGTAATGTTGGAACTATTTTAAACCTGACAAAAAAGGATTCAGATCCGGTTAAAACATAATCTAACTTTTTTTTTGCCAAAAGTAAATTTCATTATCCAATTTTGTCACAATTCATGATTTCAAGGTGCAATACATCAAAATATTCATCATAAAATCTTGAACCCATGTAAAATCAACTTTTACACCTGATTTTTTAAATGATTAAAGCTAATTATTTTTGGTTAAAACACAACGGACAGATAAACCTACAGACTTACCAGAGTAAAATCGGTTTAAATCGGTATGATAATAAATAAAATGACGTGTAAAAGCATTCAAATTGTTTTCGGTTGAACTCCACCATTGACCACGTCTTCCGATGTTATAACTTCCGTATAAACCCATACTAACCCGTCCTCCTCTGAGCCCGGCAGGAGGGCCTGAAAATCCACTGCTGTTATTACGCTTTGGTTCATAACCTACATCGCCGGATTCGGCATCTTCATCATCCCAACCCCATGTAGTGGCCATCGATTTTGCTATATCAACACCAGTTCCCATATAAGCATAACCATTTGCTGCAAGAAAATCACTTAAAATGGTCCACTCTTCATCCGAGGGAACATGCCAGCCAGCAGGGCATAATTTTCCGGTTTCAACTGCATACCAGTTATACAATGCGCCATACTTTTCACCATAAGTTCCCTTATTGTTATCGTACCAGCAATAACCGGGAGAAGTCATGCTTTCCCACATAAAGTCATCTGTTTCCAGCGGAATGCCTTTTTTATCGTTGTATGTTGTGGTTTTAAGATTTTCGGCCATCCATATTTGTGTACCTAATTGAACAATCGGGTAATTATTGCCGTCAGAATCTTTGCATTCAACAAATTCAAAAATTATTGTATTATTTTTTGAAGGTACATCTGGAATAGTAATTTTATAATTACCTGAAGAAGCAGTATATTTGAGCCGATCACCTGTGTTATATTGCATCTTAACTTCAGCTTTAGCACTCTTTAGTTTTGAAGTTAATGTACTACTATTACTAAAGTCGTTAAAGCTAATACTTTCAGCACTTAAATTTTCTGCCCAACCAATTATTTTCCCTGTATAGTTGTATGCCAGAGAATGGATTCTTATGAAATAAACCCCTTTCCCTAATCCAGATAAGAAGAATGAATTTATGCCCACTTCCATTTCTTTCTTCACACCAAATAATTTTTGTCCTGACAGTTCAAACAAATCGATAGACGCTGTACCTGAAACTGGTGTGTAAAAATCAACCTTCCCATATTCTTGTATCGGATTGGGATAAATACGAAGATTTTTGTCGGGATAATTTAATCTTTCAACATCCACTGTAACATTTTTCTGCAAGCGAAGTACATCTGAACCACCAATAGTGATACGCTTATTCTGAGAAACATTTTCAACCCTTATCGAGTCAATTGACGAGGACGCACCCTTTGCTGAAAAATTTATCTGATAGTCTTGTCCAAGAGAATATTGAACAGACAAGCAAAGCATTAAAAGAAAAATTATTTTCATTGCTAAGTAAATTAAATGAAAAAATTTTGTTACATAAAAAAAACCTGCTCAATTTTTCATTTTAACCCTTTTTGCTGAAAATCACTAATTTGACAACCATTTTATTAAGCAGGTGTCAGGTTTCACAAGGTTGTTTATGAAAATCAGGTTCATTTCTATTTTTCAAAGCTAAAATTTTATTTGTTAATTCAAATGGTTTTTGTTTAAAAATTTCCGGTTTCATATCAAACCATTTCTCAATAGCCTGCATAGGTGTTTTTATATTTAGAGTCTGTCCATAGAGTCGATGGTTTTTCGGTATTTATCGTTTTTGATTAGCTATTTTTTTTTAAAGTGGTTATGGCAGTTGAAGCCATGATCGCGATCAAAACATTTATCACCTTCCTGCAAAAACATGGATTCAAAGTATTCGGCTGGTACCGCATTGTGCTCGGGCTAGCGCTGATTGTTCTGTTGTTGCTGGGAGTTGATTTGAAGGTGGTGTGACAAACCCATAGGGTTTGCATGTTTATAGAAAACCATTATTGGGTAAGAGTACGACCCCGTTCGGGGTCGAATTTCGTTTGATGTAATCTGTTTCTATAAACATTTGATGCCGCTGGCATCGGAACAAACGAAGGGATTCCATCTCTTTGTCGAAAGATTGAATTCCTTGATAGTGTTATTTTTTTGAAAACCCTATTTCAATTTTCCCAACCTTATTAGTAAACATCGCACCGCCGAATTCCCAACCTTATTAATTTAAAATAAGGTAATAAGGTCAGTGAATATGGGTAATTCGCTTTGCTACTAAGGTTTCCAGAAAGGATAAGGTTTAGTTGTAAACATTATCTCGCTTTCCATATCTTTGGATTCCGGCTCGTATGAAGTACTGCTGAAATAATCACCAATTTCTTGTCTTCGTCAATGTAATAATGATTACAATTCATTTTCAATTTCATCCATTGTCTTTTCAAAATCCAATGCTTGATCTGGATTCTTCTCATAATCGGCAATACGTTCCATTACAATATCCATGTGCCAGGATGGAATTTCCATTTCATCCTGATCTAGCCCCTTATACTTGTTTTTTAGTTCATTCCATTCATTAATTGGAATGAAAACGCCTGTAGTTTGACCTTTGCTGTCGGAGATAAATTGTAAATTCATTGCATTTCAGTTTCCCCAAAGATAAGAATATCAACACACTAATTCAAAACAATTTTCTCACAAGCCTTCCCGATCCTTGCAATCGTTTCCTCTTTTCCAATCAATTCGCAGATTTCGAAAAGGTCGGGGCCACTGCTTCCTCCCACCAAAGCCAGGCGGATTGGAACCATCACTGCTCCGAAACCCCATTCTTTGGAGGTCATAAATGCCGAGAAGGATTCTTTGATCGATTCGGCTTTCCATTCTGATACGGTTGAAAAAAGTTCAGAAATAGCCAGCAACTTCTCGCTGGTATCGGCTTTCCATTTCGACTTCACAGTTTTTTCGTCGTAGCTTTCCGGAGCCTGAAAAAAGAAATGTGCCTGTGTCCAGATGTCTTTCACAAATTCGCACCGTTCCTGAATCATTCCAACGATCCGTTCGAGGAGCTGCAAAACGGGAGTTATTCCTTTTTCTTTCAGGATAGGTAAAAACAATTGAGACAGTTGTGCCGGTGTTTTTTGTTGCATGTAATGGCGGTTGAACCATTTGGCTTTCTCCGGATCGAAACGTGCGCCCGATTTTACCACGCGGGTTAGGTCAAAACTTTCAATCAGTTCGTCCATCGAGAAAAACTCCTGTTCAGTTCCGGGATTCCAGCCCAACAATGCCAGCATATTGATGAAAGCTTCCGGGAAATAACCATCCTCACGGTAACTTCTTGAAATATCACCCGTTTCGGGATCTTTCCAAAGCAACGGGAAAACCGGGAATCCCAATTTATCGCCATCGCGTTTGCTCAGTTTGCCTTTTCCTTCCGGTTTCAGGATTAACGGAAGGTGCGAAAACTTTGGCCGTGTTTCTGAAATGCCGAGCGCTTCGTACAACAAAATATGAAGCGGCATGGATGGCAACCACTCTTCGCCACGGATCACATGGGTAATCTGCATCAGATGATCGTCAACCACATTGGCCAAATGATAGGTTGGCATTCCGTCAGACTTGAACAAAACCTTATCGTCGAGCTGATTGGTATTGAACGACACGCGGCCACGGATCAAATCTTCATCAACAATTTCGCGATTTTCGGGCATTTTAAACCTGATCACGTATTGCTCACCGCTTTGTAATCTCTCCTGAACTTCTTCCAGAGAAAGGGTGAGCGAATTTTTTAGCCCGTTGCGGGTATGTAAATCGTACGAAAAAACCTGCTTACCGGCTTCTGCCTGTTTGCGAAGTTCGTCCAGCTCTTCTGCCGAATCGAACGAATAATAAGCAAACCCGTTCTCAATCAGGAAATCAGCATATTTTTTATACATCGGTTTTCGTTCGCTCTGCCTGTACGGACCAAAATTGCCGCCAAAACCCACGCCCTCGTCAGGCACCAAACCACACCATTTCAACGATTCGATGATGTATTCTTCGGCTCCCGGAACATATCGGTTCTGATCGGTATCTTCAATGCGCAGAAGGAAGTCGCCCCCATGCTTTTTTGCAAACAAATAATTAAACAAAGCAGTGCGGACACCACCCATGTGAAGCGGTCCTGTGGGACTTGGGGCAAAACGCACCCTGACTTTTCTTTCCATTTTTGTGCTGATTAAATTTTCGACAAAGATAGCATTTCCCAAAGGTTGAAAAATACATTTGTACATATAGCTGGTAATTGTCAAGGTTTTTGGTCGAACCGTAACGTTTGTTAATTATTATTAACATGATTTTTCCCCAGGCATGCAGTAAAAAGATTTGGAAATAAGATGATATACATATCTTTGCCGTTTAGTTATTTCAGTATTTATATTTTTAATTTTCAGATGAGACGATTTTTAGTTTTAGTTGCATTACTGCCGGTTTTTTTGTCGGGAACAGTGAAAGCAGATGAAGGGATGTGGTTACCGGCGTTGATTGAAAAGTTGAATATCAACCAAATGAAACAGTTGGGATTAAAGATTAGTCCTGAAGAAATATACAGTATAAATAATTCGAGCCTGAAAGATGCTGTTGTTTCACTTGATCACGGTTCATGTACCGCAGAACTTATCTCTGCTGAAGGTTTGCTGCTGACCAACCACCATTGCGGATTTGATGAGATACAGCAACACAGCACGGTTGAACACGATTACCTGAAAGATGGATTTTGGGCAAAAACAAAAGAAGATGAATTGCCAAATCCGGGCAAAAGCGCCTCATTTCTCATTAATTTCGAGGATGTTACTTCTAAAATAATTCCTGAATTGAATGATAAAATGACGGAAGATGAACGGAGCAATAAAGTCAGCGAAATTTCATCAAAAATTCAAAAAGAAGCGACCATTGATTCTCATTATGATGCACGCGTTCAGCCACTTTACGAAGACAATAAATATTACCTGTTCGTTTACGAAACTTTCCGCGACATTCGCCTGGTAGGCGCACCGCCACAGTCGATGGGGAAATTCGGCGGAGATACCGATAACTGGATGTGGCCGCGCCATACCGCCGATTTCAGCCTGTTCCGAATTTACTGCGGAAAAGATGGGAAACCAGCTGCCTACTCCAATGACAATGTTCCATACAAACCAAAACACCACTTGCCAATCTCGCTGAAAGGCTACGAGTTGAACGACTTTGCCATGATTCTTGGATATCCCGGAACCACCAACCGTTATAAAACTTCCCACGGAATTAATTATACCATGACGGTAACAAATCCGGCAAGAATTAATGTACGCGCCGAAAAACAGCGGATCATGAAAGAATTTATGCGTACGTCGCAGCAATCCAAAATCATGTATGCGTCAAAATATGCTGTTAGTTCAAACTATTACAAATACAGCATCGGGCAAAACAGGGGACTTAAAAACCTGAATGTAATTGAGCAGAAAAAACAATTGGAGGATAAGTTTACCCAATGGGTAAATGCCGATGAGGCGCGAAAAGCCAAGTACGGAGAAGCCCTTCAAATGATTGCCAGTTCGTACAGGGAAGTAGAAGATGAGATTGCAATGGAATACATGATGGAAGCAATGGTACGCGGACCGGAAATTTTCTATTTTGCTTACCGCACACGGCCACTTTACGATGCGCTGAAAGCTGACAAGAATTCAGAGCGTGTAAATCTGGTAACCGAAAGGGTGAAAGATGGCCTCGACCAGTTCTTTAAGGATTACGACCCAAAAACCGACCAGAAAATCTCGGCAGCCCTTTTCAAAGTCTATCAGAAAAATGTTGCCCCGCAATATCATCCGCCATTCTTTCATGTAGTTAAGTCGAAATATGACAACGATTTTGAAAAATACACACAAGAACTGTATGCAAAATCAGTCTTCGGAAGTCAGGAAAAATTGGTTGCATTTTTTGAACAGCCAAAAGCAAAAGTGCTTGAAAAGGATCCTCTTTTCCAGGCCTCGCTCGAAATTTTCAGAATGATGTCGTTAATTGGCAAGGAAACTGAAAAAACAACAGAGGCACTTGACAAAGGAAACCGGTTATTTGTTGGCGGACTGATGGAAATGGAAGCCGATAAGAATTTTTATCCTGATGCCAACTCAAGTATGCGTTTGACTTATGGCACTGTGAGCGATTATATTCCACGCGACGGAGTTAAGTATAAATACTACACCACTATACGTGGATACATCGAAAAAGAAATTCCCGGTGATGATGAATTTGCCGTACCTGCCAAGCTGAAAGAACTATACGAAGCCAAAGATTTTGGCCGTTATGCAGATCAGGACGGAGATTTGCGAACCTGCTTCATTACCAACAACGACATTACCGGCGGAAACTCCGGAAGCCCCGTCATCAATGCAAATGGCGAACTGATTGGAATTGCTTTCGATGGAAACTGGGAAGCAATGAGCGGTGATCTGGCCTTTGAAAACGAGATACAAAAATGCATCAATGTTGACATTCGGTTTGTGCTCTGGGTGATCGATAAAATGGCCGGCGCAAACAACCTCATCGATGAAATGACAATCGTAAATTGAACATTACAATCTACACTGATGGCGCCGCACGCGGAAATCCGGGTCCGGGAGGATACGGGGCAGTTCTGATGTCGGGACAATTCAGGAAAGAATTATCCGGCGGATTTGAAATGACTACCAATAACCGGATGGAATTGCTGGCTGTAATTGTTGCTTTGGAAGCGCTGAAAATCGAAAACTCACAGGTAACTATTTATTCCGACTCGAAATATGTAGTGGATGCCGTTGAAAAAGGTTGGATCTGGAATTGGGTTAAAATCAGGTTCAAAGGCAAAAAAAATGAAGACCTTTGGCTTCGTTTCCTGAAAATCTACCAAAAGCACAAAGTGAAATTTGTATGGGTGAAAGGGCACGCAGAAATTCCGGAGAACGAACGCTGCGACCAGTTGGCGGTAGAAGCGTCGATGCAACCGCGTTTAAAAAAAGACACCGGGTATCTGGCGAGCCTTGTATAAAACAATACCAACCCGACTCAAATAAAATTACTTTTGCCAATAAAAATCATACTGAATGACTATCCTGTATAATCTCTCCATTTTCATTTATTCCATACTGATACGACTGGCAGCGCCTTTCAACATAAAAGCAGGTCAGATATTGAAAGGACGTCAGCGTGTTTTTACTGAATTAACAAATAAAATAAAGCACGACCGGCCAATTATCTGGGTTCATTGCGCTTCGTTGGGCGAATTCGAACAAGGACGGCCGGTGATTGAAGCCATCAAAAAACAATATCCCGAATACCGGATTTTCCTGACTTTTTTCTCTCCTTCAGGATACGAAATCAGGAAAAATTATGAGCTGGCCGATTATACTTACTACCTGCCTGCTGATACCAAAAACAATGCACGGGAACTGATTAAATTGGTTAATCCTGAAGTCGTTTTCTTTGTGAAGTACGAATTCTGGTTTCACTACATTCAGGAATTAAAGAAACAAAACATCCCGCTTTACCTCATCTCTGCCATTTTCAGGGAAAACCAGTTATTCTTCAAAAATACTCCCGTGGGGAAATGGTACCGCAAAATGTTATCCGGATTTGAACACTTTTTTGTTCAGGACGAACAATCGGTTAAATTACTTGCCGGCATTGGCGTAACGAATGTGACCAAAGCTGGCGACACCCGCTTCGACCGCGTTGCCGAAATTGCCAGCAACGGGAAAGACATTCCGCTGATTGAAAAATTCAAGGAAAATAGCCAATTGGTAGTTGCCGGGAGTACCTGGAAACCCGACGAGGATTTACTGATTGAATATATTCATGCCCATCCTGAAATTAAATTCGTGATTGCACCCCACGAAACGAAAAAAGGAAACATCGACCGGTTGATAAGTCAGTTGAAAACCCCTGTAATTTGTTATACAGAAGCAACCGTCGAAACGGTTATGAACAAACATGTATTGCTTGTTGATACGATCGGATTACTTTCTTCGGTATATAAATACGCTGATCTGGCTTACATTGGAGGTGGATTTGGGGTTGGAATCCACAACACTCTGGAAGCCGCTATCTTCGGAATGCCCATCGTTTTTGGCCCCAACTACCTGAGGTTTAACGAAGCAGCTACTATGACCAAGCTTGGGATTGCCCATCCCGTGAATGATTATTCAGGATTAAAAGCGATACTTGATACATTACTTACGGACACCGAAAAGCGGAAAGAAATCACTTCGGCCTGCATCAGTTTCACACAACAAAACCTGGGTGCAACCAAAACCATTGTCAGCAAAGTTTTCAACAAACTGCCAATTTAGGAATCCAAAAAGCAAGTTCAGGCTCCATTAAGCCCAAACAGCTTTTTTACAGCCATGTTGCGAATATTTAATTCTCCGTTTCCCGAAAAACAATTTTCATTTTTGTAAACTTTTTTCAACATTATAACTGTTAGTAGCCTCATTTTAAATATACTAACATTACTAAGTTGATAACTCCTGCATTTATTTCCAAAATTTGTATTCTTTTTTTCGAATACAAGCCTTATATTGCATACAGCAAAAAAGTCATCACACAAACTTATTTCGCAACACATTTACAACCGATTAACAATTATTAAAGATCAAATCTTCAGGTTATGACATTTAAAAACGTGGCAATTGAGCCCCAAACGGGCAAAACAACTTACTCCCAGGACGAAGCCTATAAAGCATCGCAAATATATTTCAAGGGAGACGACCTTGCTGCAAGGGTCTGGGTAAACAAGTATGCATTGAAGGATTCGTTCGGAAACCTCTACGAACTGACTCCCGATGATATGCACCGTCGCCTGGCTTCGGAAATTGCCAGAATTGAAAAGAATTACGAGAATCCGATGAGTGAAGAACAGATTTTCGAGCTTCTGAAAGATTTTAAATACATCGTTCCACAGGGCGGACCGATGACCGGAATCGGCAGATCAGCCATTTTAAGAAGCGGTTTGCCAGGAGTTGCCAGTTCACCGGTTTCAAGATAAGTTTCCAGAACGGTTCCTTTGTTAGGGCTTTTTATCTGGCATTTGGTCAGCTGTTCGTTGAATAAATCAAGTTGACGTTTTACGACTTCCATTTCGCTGGCAATCAGTTGGAATTGTGTGTTTGTAGCCGAAATTTGTTTGTCCAGTACATTCAATTGTCCATTTATATCGTCCATTTGTTGCTGGGTTGCAGCCTTGTCTGCAAACATTTTGGCAATACGTTGCTGGGTAGTTTGAACGTTTTTCTTTTGCTCTTTCAGCACATTAATTTGAGCAGTCACATTTTGCTTTTTTGTTTCGCTGGCCACCAATTGAGCTTCGGTTTGTAATTTTTTCAGAAAAATTTCGGTGGTGTCGATCTGGGCAATTAATTTCCCGGCTTCAAGCTGATCGCCTTGCTTCACTTCCATCGAAAGCAATTTTCCGGCAGTTTCCGAAGAAACAATGGTTTTAACTGCCTCAAAGTTTCCAAAGGCATCCGATTGTTTTTCGCCGTTTTTGCAGGCTCCTAGTATCAGGAGCAAAAGTGCAATGATTTGTAATTTCTTCATTTGATTATAATTTGAAGCCCCCTCCAAACCTCCCCCCAAAGGGGAGGCTTAAAAAAAGCAATGTGATCATTTTTCGTTATATTTTTATTATTCTTGATTTCAAACCCTTTCCCAGGGCGTTGCTCCTCTTGTTTGATATTCTCCCCTTTTTCAAAGCAAACCCCTATTCAACCCGATGGCACAATCTTTCCCCCTTTGGGGGAATAAGAAGGGGGCTTTTCCGAAGCTTTCCCCCTTGGGGGAACTGGAAGGGGGCTTCTCATTCTTTGTTTCCCCGGATGTTCCCCAGTTTTACCCATGCTTCTTTGAGCTGAATTTTACGCGTTTCGAGCATCAGTTTAGCGGTTGTTTCGGCATTCAAATCCTGAATGTAATCAGCCGTGGTGATCGTTCCGTTTTCAAGTTTCGAAGCCGATGTTTTGGTGAAGGGAAGTGAGTACCAAACCGAAGAAATTGCCGGATTCGACATTGTTCTGGCTTCAGGAGGAAAAGTTGAACGTATTGAGCTGACCGAAGGCTTTTCGACCACCGAATTGATTAAAAAGCTAAAAGACACTTTCTAGCCAGTATATACGAACTCCGAAAATTTCCAATAATCAATAACGAATAACCAATATCCAAAAAATACCAATGGCCAAAGTTAAAACCAGTTTTTTCTGTCAGAATTGCGGTGCACAGTCGCCCAAGTGGGTTGGAAAGTGCAATTCGTGTGGCGAATGGAATTCTTTTGTGGAGGAAATTGTAGAGCGGGAAAGTACGAAAACTGCTTCTTTTTTGACCGGAACAGGAAATCAGCCCAAACTGCTGCACGAAGTTTCTGATGAACACACAGAGCGGATTGATACCTGCAACCAGGAGCTCAACCGGGTGCTGGGCGGCGGATTGGTTCCCGGATCGATGGTTTTGATTGGCGGCGAACCCGGAATCGGCAAATCAACACTGGTTTTGCAACTGGCGCTGGATTTGAAAAGCAAAAAAATCCTGTATGTTTCCGGAGAAGAAAGCATTCAGCAAATAAAAATAAGGGCTCAGCGACTTCAGAAAGAAAACCAAAACTGTTACTTTTTAAGCGAAACTTCGCTCGAACATATTATTGCCCAAAGCAAACAAATTGTTCCTGAATTGCTGATCATCGACTCCATTCAAACTGTTTCAACCGAGCAGATCGAATCATCACCCGGTTCGGTGGGGCAAATTCGTGAATGCACCCACGGCATCCTGAAATACGCCAAAGAAAACAATGTTCCGGTAATCCTGATCGGGCACATTACCAAAGAAGGCAGCCTGGCCGGCCCAAAAGTACTGGAGCACATTGTTGATACCGTTTTGCAGTTCGAGGGCGAAAACCAATACATGACCGAATCGTTGCTGGTTGATGGCGACCGGATTATTTGCACGCCGGGCGGAAAAGAAAATAATGTGGTTGCATTGAACAGGTTTACCGGTGAAACAATCTGGACGAGCAAAGGATTTGGTGAACCGGCGGCTTATTGTTCTCCGGTAATTGTAAATCATAACGGCACCAGGCTGATTGTAACCATGACTGCCATGTCGGTGATTGGACTTGATGCCGAAACCGGTGAATTATATTGGAGGTTCGAGCAGCAACAGAAAAATAAAATTCATGCAAATACGCCTGTTTATGCCAACGGTATGATTTTTTGTTCGAGTGCTTCCGGCGATAAGAACTCCGGAATACTGGCCCTGAAATTATCTGCCGATGGAAAACAAGCCGAACAGCTTTGGAGAAATGAGAAATTCCAGAACCTGATGGGTGGAATAATCATAAAGAATGGAACAATTTACGGCTCAACGTATCGAAAAAATGATTGGTATGCCCTGAATTCGGAAACTGGTCAGGAAAAAATAATTTCGGGCGATTTCGGCGGAGGTGTTGTCATTTATGCCGATGGCCTGTTTTATTGTTACAGCGAAAAAGGCCAGTTGGCTTTGGTGGAAATGAACCCCGACCGTTTTACCATCAAAAGCAAATTCGATATTTCGCAGGGAACCGGCGAACACTGGGCGCATCCTGTAATTCATCATCGCAGGCTTTACCTGAGACATGGAAATTCGCTGATGGTTTATGATATTGGATTTTAATTCGATTCAATGGCCGAAATCACTTTCAGTAGTTGTTCGCCCATGCCGATTTTGTAACCTGACGAGAAAAGATAAACATTTCCGGTTTCGTCGCAAAACAGCACCAAAGGCAGTTTATCTTTCAGTCCGGAACCATAAATGGCCGAAATGGCATTCAGAATCTGATCGTCAGGATCAATACCACTTTCCATTTTTGCTGGTAACTGATAAGTTTTCAACACTCCTGCCTGTCCGGCTTTTTCGGCTGGCATGGCAAACACAAATTGTCCGCCCCACTTGTTAAAATGATCGACATACGGACCCAAATCGTTCAGGATATGTTTCGAAGGCTCTTTATCCGGATCGAGCACCACCAGCACGGTGTATTTCCCGGCTACTACCGACGATAAACTCACTGTTTTGTTATCGCTTGTTTTTTGCAGGTTCAGCGCATTAAAATCCAGTTTCCCGGTCGGTTTCAGCTCGCCGGCTTGTTTGCGCAATTCAACCGGAACATTGGTAACTTTCCCCTTTTCAATGCTGAAAAAAGTCATCTGGCTCAGCACCGAACCATCTTCCAGGCGGTTACCGGTAACAAGCGAATACTGGCCAACTTCCAGTTCAACAGGTTTTTCCTGATTGGTCAGACTGCCGCCTTCAGGAAATTCGAGCGTGCGGTAAAAGCCATCTTTCAGGAAACCAATGGTGTAGTGAAGGTAATATTGCGGAACCACCGGATTGTTTTTATCTGTCAGTTTCAGCAAACCTTTATCCGGCTGCGAAACTGCTGCAGGATCAAAACCGGCACGCAACCATTCACCGTTTTTATTGTACTCCGGAATTTGGGTTTCAGGATTTAAACGCGCCGGAATGCCAAAAGTACGGCAGACAGCTACAAAGAAAATATCGCGCGAAAGCGGATCGGCTACCCGCAAATTGTAAACCCCAATGGGCGAAATAGGTGCACGTGAATGAAGATTGGCAACAGTATTGATGCGGATGTTTTCGCGAATCCAGTTGGTCAGCACAGAAATGTCGTTTCGGGTTGATTGTGCCATTTCAGCGCCAAAAGCATTGCTCAGGAAACTCCGCCATGGGCTCAGGTTTTCAAGCGCAATCCGGGGCGACAAAACATACCGGGTAAACAGTTCTTTCGAGGGAACCAACCTTTGTGATTCAGACTTTGCTGTTTGCACCAAATGATCGGTCAGAATGTATTCCGGTGCATCGCTGTAATCTTTGTCGGTAATCTGAATAGCCAATTCAAGAACCGTACTTCTGTAATTCAGCGCATTATTTTCAAGATAAGCCGAAATCTGATCCCAGTTTCCATAGCTTAATTTGATGAAGCGGGCAATGGTGTCAACCGGAAGTTTTGTTCTGGCTGCAAATTCAACAATCCAAACCGAATCTTTAAAGGTGGCCATCGTGGCATTGCGAATTGAATCTTCCACCGCCAAACGAAGATCGTTCTCTTTTCGGGCTTCTTCGGTTACGTTTAGTTCTACTTTGGCGGCAGGTGGCGGAACCAAATCAAAAGACTCACTTTTGTTTGCGGGAACCGTTTGGTTGAGCACCAGTTCAAGTGTATCAATTTCAGGAACCGAAAGCTTTTGGTAGGCAAACTTTCCGTCTTTGGCTGCCCACACGACCAGATCGCCCATGCCGGTTATCAGGCTGGCCGTTCCGGCGGTATTTGTAAATGCTTTTGCAATCGGGTAATATTCTGCATAATTGTAAAGCTGATATTCCACTTTCGCGCTGTTGGCAGGTGTTCCGTCTGCATTCTTCACCGAAACTGTAACTTTTTTGGTGGTGGCATAGTTCGGACTCAGGTTCAGTTCCGAAAAGCGGTCTTCGTCAACAATCACGTTTTCGTCTCCCAGATAATGGCCATAAGCGCGGGTATGAACCAGCATAATTCGCGTGGCTGGTTCGCTGAACCAACCCATGTTCAGGTCAACATCAGGTTCGCAGGCGCCAAGGTATTGCCATTTACCGTTGATCCAAACTTCTACCCAGGCATGGTTGTCGTCGGAATGTGCCCAACGAGGCGTGTAAACCTGACGGGCGGGAATTCCGGCGGTACGCATGGCGGTTACGGTAAATGTCGATTCTTCGCCGCAACGTCCGAAAGTTTTTTTCACCGTGCTGAGCGGTGCGCTGGTGCGCGAATCGGTGCCGCGATAATTCACCTTTTCGTGGCACCAGTGGTTAATTTCCAGTGCCGCCTGTTTCATGTCCATTCCTTTGACACGCTGTGTAATTTCGTCGTACATCACTTCGCGGAAATTGTCCAGATTTTCGTTGTTCACGCGCAAAGGCAGCACAAAATGCAGGAATTCTTCCTCTGGAATGGTCTTTCCCCAGGGCATTTCGGCACGGGCTTTCAGGCTAAATTGTGTATTCTTCAGGAAAAAATCTGGTTTATAATCCGCCAGATCGCTCAAGGGCATGTAGGCATACAAAAACTCCATAGCCTGTTTTTCTTCGGAAGTAAGTTGCTGGTCAAAGATATCCCAGATTGGAATCTGACTCTTCGAAGTCAGTTCTTTCTGAACCGACAACATGCGTTGAATGTCGGTCAGTCGTTCCCGATTTTTAATGAGTTCCTGTTTCTTTGCACACGACAAAAAAAGTATGAAAATCAATATTGCTGCGAAGATTTTGGATGTCATAATTTTAAAATTATAGTTCCAGCCCAGCGGGGATGGGGAATTTTGATGTACAAATTAAGCGATTTTTTGGGTGAATGCAGGGTGATGAAATGCAGGTTTTAAATCCAATAGTCCATTGAGACTTTCAAAATATATAGTTTTTACCAGGGCTAACCGCTTTTAATATAAAAACCCAGAACTTAGGGTCAGCAATATTCGTTTAACAGACGAGTGTATGAATTTTAACATGAAAGCAAGATGAATCCTTCAGAAAACACAAATAATAACGTCAATCCCTGGATAGCAATCAGCAAAAAAATAGAAAAATATCAATCTCCCAGTCTCGGAAGAAGTATCTGGCAAATAGCCAATACATTTATCCCGTACGTTGGATTGTGGGTATTAATTAATTTCAGCCTTTCCGTCTCGTACTGGCTGACTGCCTTTTTAATTGTACTGGCTGCAGGTTTTTTGGTTCGGCTGTTCATTATCTTCCACGATTGCGGACACGGATCGTATTTTAAATCGCAAAAGATAAACCGGATGGTTGGAATGTTTTTCGGAATACTGGCTTTTACACCCTACGACAAGTGGCACAACCAGCACATGAAGCACCACGGCACTGTTGGTAATCTTGACAAACGTGGTGTTGGCGATGTTTGGACCATGACCAAAGAAGAATATCTGGCAGCCAGCAAATTGGACCGGATCAAATACCGGATTTACCGCAACCCTTTTGTGATGTTCGGGTTGGGTTCTTTGTATGTGTTTCTGATTCAAAACCGGCTGACGAACAAAGGAATGACCAAAAAGGAAAAAATGAATGTGTATTTCACCAATGCGGCACTTCTGCTCATATTTACAGGCATGAGTCTGGCGATCGGGGTTGGTGCGTTCGTGATCATCCAGCTTTCGATCCTATATATTGCAGCCATTTCCGGACTATGGCTGTTCTATCTGCAACACCAATACGAAAATGTAACCTGGTTCAGAAATAAAGAATGGAATTACCGGACAGTTGCGCTGGAAGGCAGTTCATTTGTCAAGTTTCCGAAATTGTTGCAATGGTTCTCCGGAAATATCGGGTTTCACCATATTCACCACCTGAATGCCCGGATTCCGAACTATTATTTGTCGAAATGCTACCGCGAAAACACGATCTTCAAAGAAGTAAAACCAGTTACTTTTTTGATGAGCATGAAGTCGCTAAAGCTTCGGCTGTGGGATGAACAAATACAAAAAATGGTGTCGTTTGGTGGCCGGCATTAAAAATTTGCAGGTTTCCAACCGATTTTGCTGATAAATAATAAACCCCCGATTCCATTCTTTTACAATTGGACATATTGTGCTATCTTGCCAATTGAAACTGCATCAGAACAAATGACTTATTCGGTTTGAAAAATGGAATATTAACTGCTTTCCGGGAATTGTTCTGATTGTCGGGAACCAAATAAACCTAAGCTATGAAAAATGTATTGTCAGGAATAACAATGTTGATTTGCACTTTTATCTTCTTGAGTTGTCAGCCGACAAAAACTTTCACTGAAAGCGAACTTGCCCTGATTCCCCAACCTCAAAAAATGATCCTGGGAGAATCGTCCTTCAAATTTAAAAAAAGTACCCGTTTGGTGGTCGAAAGTGTTGACCAGAAAGTAATCGCTGATGACTTTTCCGATCTGTTCGAAAAAGCTTCAGGATGGAACCTTGAAATTATTGTGGGTGGGGACGAGGGTTCGAATCAGGTTTATTTCAGAACAGACCCGGTAATGGGACCTGAAGCCTATTCGCTGGAAGTAACGAAAAACCGCATCGAAATCAAAGCTTCCAAACCTGCAGGATTCTTTTATGCCGTGCAAACATTGCGTCAATTGCTCCCGATAGAAATTGAAGGTACTTTGAACCAGAAAAAAATTGAATGGCTGGTTCCGGTTGTCAGCATTTCGGATAGTCCGGCATTCGAATGGCGCGGTTATATGCTCGATGTTTCGCGCCATTTTTTCCCCAAAGAAGATGTGCTGCGCATGATCGACCATCTTGCAATTCACAAAATAAACACACTGCATCTGCACCTGGTCGATGATCAGGGATGGCGGATTGAAATTAAAAAATATCCCAAACTGACTGAAATCGGTGCATGGCGGGTTGACCGCAAAGACAAGCACTGGAACGCATGCCCGAAACAGGAACCCGGCGAAACAGCGACTTACGGCGGATTTTACACACAGGAAGATATCAAAGAAATGGTGGCCTATGCCCAAAGTCGTTTTATAACCATTGTGCCCGAAATTGAACTGCCTGCGCATGTTACCTCCGCACTGGCAGCCTATCCTCAGTATTCGTGTACCGGAGGGCCGTTTACCGTTCTTCCGGGCGGTGTTTGGCCCATCACCGATATATATTGCGCCGGAAAAGACTCAACTTTCATGTTTCTTGAAGATGTTTTAACCGAAGTGATCGATCTTTTCCCTTCGAAATACATTCACATCGGAGGCGATGAGGCAACGAAAACCGAATGGGAAAAATGTCCGGATTGTAGAAAACGGGTCAAAATCGAAGGACTGAAAGACATGCACGAACTGCAAAGTTATTTCATCAAACGGATGGAAAAATTCCTCCATTCGAAAGGAAAAGTGCTGCTTGGCTGGGACGAAATTCTGGAAGGTGGATTGCCTGCTGAAGCTACAGTTATGAGCTGGCGTGGGTTTCAGGGAGGCGTTGACGCAGCCAATCAGGGACACGATGTGGTAATGACTCCGAACTCACACTGCTACATCGACTATTATCAGGGACCGATGGATCAGGAGCCATTGGCGATCGGAGGTTATTTGCCGCTCAGTAAAGTGTATAGTTTCAATCCTGTTCCTGAAGAATTAAGTGCCGATGCAGCAAAACATATTTTGGGCGGACAGGCCAACCTTTGGACAGAATATGTGCCCGACCTGAAACACGCTGAATACATGACTTTTCCGCGAATTGCAGCATTGGCCGAAGCCGTTTGGAGTCCGAAAGAAATACGTAACTGGGAAGATTTTTCGCGCCGGATACAATTGTTCATGAAACGGTATGACCTTATGGGTATCAACTATTCGAAAAGCGCCTACAAGGTTTCTGCAAAAACCGAGTTCAATGCGGAGAAACAACAGCTCGCAGTGAGTTTGAACAGCGAACTTCCCGGCGTAGAAATTCGCTATACCACCGATGGTAGTGAACCAACAAATTTGTCAACCATTTATTCAGAACCGGTACTGCTCGATAAAACATCGACCTTGAAAGCAGTAACTTTTGCAAATGGTATTCCTTACGAAAAATCAATGAGTCAGTCATTTAACATCAATAAGGCGACTGTAAAACCAATAAAATACCGGTTTCCGTACAGTGAATATTACAAAGGATCGGGCGAATATACTCTGGTGAACGGGATTCGGGGAACCACCAACCATCAGGATGGCGAATGGCAGGGCTGGTCGGCAACAAACATGGAAGTGGTGATTGATTTGCAGCAGGCAACTGAAATAAGCAGCATTTCTGTCGGATCACTTCAAAACGCCGGTGCATATATCTTCTTCCCAAAGAAAATGGAATTTTTTGTTTCTGAAGATGGCGTTAGATTCCAGAGAGTGGCCGAAGTTTTAAATGATCTAGATCCGCTTTCAGGAGAAAAACAACTGAAGGATTTTTCGACTTCGTTTAACCCAATACCTGTCAGTTTTGTAAAAATAGTATCCCAAAACTTGGGCAGATGCCCCAAAGGTCACGTTGGCGAGGGAAATCCGGCATGGATGTTTATTGATGAAATTTCAATTAATTAAGAATTTCACTTATAAGTAAATTTTATAACTTTGTAATTCAGAAATACAATGGGATTTAAAATAGTCGAACTCGAAAATTTCAACGGAAAAGCTACGACTATCTACGCAATCGTTAATAAAACTGAAAATATAACAACATTCGACCGTTTTATAAAAGACAATTTAGCAACATTTAAAAGTGAATTAATTGACATTGTCAAAAGGTTAAAAACTATCAATGCTTCGGATTAAGGAGGGGGAAATAGAATTTTCCAAAAATGGAACGAGTTTAATTGGAAACCTTGAATTCCACGATAATGAAGAAATCAGCTGAAAAATATCAAAGTGAAGTGCTGGACGGTTTGTTGACGAAAATAACTCCGGAAGAACAAAAAATGACAGACAAACGGATGCAACTTGCCGAGCGAATTTTTAATGCCATGAAAGCAAAGAACATTTCGAAACTTGAATTGGCCAGAAAGATGGGAAAACAAGCTTCGGTAATTACCAAATGGCTGAGTGGAACACATAATTTTACGGCTGACACTCTTTTTGAAATCGGTGATTTATTGGGTATTCAACTTATAAATACTTCAAATGAAGCAAAAAACCCGGTTGTAACTCACTATCACATGGTAATTTCCGATTCCGGAGATGATCAGTATATTGCTGTTAAGAAGATGGAAAATGAGGATCTTTAAAATGAACCTTGTCCAGAAGTAATAAAACAGGGTGTCGGTTCAAATCCGGCACCCTGTTTCTTTGTCCTGAAAAATTGAGCTACGGCTTCATACCCATCGCTTTTACATATCCTTCGTTCACTTTTGAATTGCTGAATTTGCTGTTTTCTATCAGTTGAAGCATGGCTTTTTTTACCACTTCCTGATCAGGACGGGCTTTTCTGATTTCATCGAAACTGTTTCGCGGGCTTTCAGTAAAAGCAACGATTAACTCCCAGTTTTCGGGTACTGCGATATTCATCATTGAGCTGGGGCCGCCCATTCTTTTGAAGGGCCAGTAAGTCCAGCCTATGTTGTTGCGCTCCATCAGGCGGGTCCATGCAGCCACCCATTGATGATTGTTTTCTCCGGTTTCGCCCATAAAAATCGGCAGGTTCACCGAGTCGCGGAAAGCCACAAAATCCTGAATATTTGCCTGAAGTGTATCGCACCAGTAACGGTGACAGGTGTACATCATTTTGTCGTCGAACTTTGAATCTTTGAAAACCTTGAAATTACTGTTCCACTGTGCGCCGCCCAACATGACAATGTGATTTTTATCCACTTCGCGGATGGCAGCCACAACTCGTTTGTAGAGTGGTTCGAGGGCAGCGTTCAGCATTTTCATGTCGTCGCCAAAATAGGGGGCAATTGGTTCGTTCAGAAAATCGTATCCCAAAATAACCGGTTCATTTTTGTAATGATCTGCAATCTTTTTCCAGATTTCGACGAACTGCTGCTGACTTTCTTCGCTGGTCATCAGCCAAGGATAGCCATAACTGTCGTCAATATTATCGCCCGTTTGGCCGCCCGGAGCATCGTGCATGTCCAGAATCAGGTAAATTTCCGACTCGCGGCACCATTCCACAAGACTGTCAATTCGCTGAAAACCATCCTGATCGACAACCAGTCCCATGTAATCTTCATCGGTAAATAATTTATAATGAAACGGAATCCGGATGGTATTCATGCCCGTTTTCCTGATATACCGAATGTCTTCGCGGGTGATGTAGTTGTCTTTAAATGATTTCCAGAATTCGTTGGTAAAATCGGGGCCAACCATTTCACGAAAAGCCTGATCGATCAGTCGGGCAGAACTTGTGCGCTTAAAACCAAACATATAACCTTCCGGATTAAGCCAATTGCCAAGGTTGGTTCCCCTGATAAAAAACTTTTCGCCGTTGGGGGCTATCAGATCTGGGCCATCAATTTTAATGAATTGCCTGGTATCAGAAGTTTCTTTTTGGATTGCAGGTTGGCATCCCTGAAAAATCAGGAAGGCGGAAATCAGGATTAAAAATGAAATTCTTTGAATCATGGTTAGTTAGTTGAATGAATGTTAAAGGTGGTACAATTGTAATGTTTATCGGGAAGAATACCAAAACTCAGAATGTGACCACATGTTCCTTTTCATGTTATAGAAACTGTAACAACCTTTTATCTGATTTGAATTCTTTATATTTGTAAAAATGTAAAAGTACAAATGCAATATAAATGTAAATCCCATGAATACCATTGAGTTAAAACAAGAACTAATAAATAGGATATCTGGAATTGAAGATGTGGATTTTCTCAATGCCATTAAAACCATTTTGGATTACAATAGAAAAGAACCATTTATTGAATTAACAAAAGAAATGGAGTTGGAACTTCATACAGCAAGTAAAGAAGGCGAAAAAGAGACTTTTATTTCTCAATCAGAAATGGATAAAAAAGTCGAAGAATGGCTAAGAGAGAAGTAGTTTGGACAAGAAATTCGGAAATTCAGCTTCAGGAAATTCTATCGTTTTATTCACAGAGGAACAAAAGCCTGACAAACTAAACATCTCAGGTAGTATATCACATTTTACTTGCAACTTGATTATGGAAAAAGATAAATAACAAATCGTAGCATCCAATTTATCTGTATGAAATTCTGTACATTTGTTTAAAATTGAAAACATGAAAGCAATAGAATTTAAATCGAAGTTAAAAAACAACATGATTCATATTCCGAAGAAGATTCAATCTGAACTATCTACAACAGATGAAAGAAATGTTCGGGTAATGATATTTCTGGAAGATGATGACGAACTGGATTTGAAACTCTATAAAATTGAAACGATACCAATTGATGTTGCAAACGATGAATTAGAATCGATTAATAAAGGGTTGAGAGATTTTGAGGAGGGGAAAATTCATTCCAACGAAACCGTCCGGAAACTCTATGAAAAATACTTATAGAATAGTTTGGTCGGAAGAGGCTCTCGCCAATCTGAAAGCAATAATTGAATATATTGAAAAGAATTGGGCTGAAAAAGAATTGAAGAAATTTGCAAAATTGCTCGACAATAGGCTTTCCTTAATAGCTAAGAATCCTCTCTTATTCCCTGCCATCAATCATCCCAAAAGCTTAAGAAGGATTTTGTTACCTAAATTTATTTCAATTTTCTATCAGCCATTTGATGGATATGTTAGGATTGTTTCTTTGTTTGATAACCGACGTAATCCGGAACAAATTAAAAAATTATAATTTCACCTGACCTATACCCCACCATGCAATACCAATCCAACCCACAACTCGAGCTTGCTTTTGACTTTCTGCAATATACCAACCAGAATATTTTTCTGACCGGGAAGGCCGGAACCGGAAAAACTACTTTCCTGCGCAACCTGAAAAAGTTATCGCCCAAACGGATGGTGGTGGTTGCGCCAACCGGTGTCGCGGCGATTAATGCGGGTGGGGTTACCATCCACTCGTTTTTCCAGATGTCGTTCGGGCCACAAATACCACAAAATCCAGAACAGCTGCGACCTGTAACTGTTCCTGCCGATGGAAACGTAGCCGCCGGAATCAAACGTTTCAGCCGCGAAAAAATCAACATTATGCGAAGTCTCGATTTGCTGGTAATCGACGAAATTTCGATGGTGCGCGCCGATATTCTGGATGGAATTGACGAAGTTTTGCGCCTCTATAAAAACCGATACAAACCTTTTGGCGGCGTGCAATTACTCATGATCGGCGACTTGCAGCAATTGGCACCGGTGATAAAAGACGACGACTGGAACATTCTGAAACCCTATTACGAAACAGGTTTTTTCTTCAGTAGTCATGCTTTGCAGCGATCTAAATTCACCGGAATTGAGCTGAATCATATTTTCCGCCAAAGCGACCAACGGTTTATCGACTTGCTGAATAAAGTGCGCGAAAACCGAATGGACGAGGCAACCCTTCAGGAATTAAACAAACGATACATTCCGGGATTCAATCCTGAAGAAAAAGAGGGATACATTACGCTCACCACTCACAACTACCAGTCGCAGCAAATCAACGACTTGAAACTTGGAAAGCTGAAAACCAAATCGTATAAATTCTTGGCCAAAATAGAAGGCGAATTTCCGGAGTACTCCTACCCCACTGATCCGGAACTGGAATTAAAAGTTGGTTCGCAGGTGATGTTTGTTAAAAATGATTTGTCGCCCGAAAAGCGTTTCTACAATGGCAAAATCGGTAAAATCATCAACATTGTTGACGATGAAATTGAGGTACTTTGCCCCGGTGACGCCGAATCAATTGAGGTGGAGAAAGTGGAATGGCAAAATGCAAAATACGCGCTGAATGAAACTACCCAGGAAATTGAAGAGGATGTGATTGGCAGGTTTATCCAGTACCCGCTGAAACTCGCTTGGGCCATCACCATTCACAAAAGTCAGGGGCTCACCTTCGAAAAAGCGATTATTGATGCCCGTGCATCGTTTGCACATGGTCAGGTTTACGTGGCTTTGAGCCGTTGCAAAACGCTCGAAGGATTGGTTTTAAGTTCACCAATTGCCGATTACAGCGTAAAAAACGACACTACGGTTATTCAGTTTACCGATGATGTGGAACGCAACCAGCCGGGTCCCGCCGAACTTGAGAAATCGCGCAAAGAATATGTGCAGCAATTGCTAAGCGATCTGTTTGATTTTAAGTCGATGCAGCGCCAGATTGAATACTTGCTAAAACTGTGGGAAGAACATGCAGCTCAATTACTTGGCAACCTGAAAACCAACTTGCAGGGAATGACAATACCGCTGCAAACTGAACTTATTAATGTGTCGGTGAAATTCGAAAATCAAATCAGGCAACTGATTGCCACTGCGCCCAATGCCGAGGAAAACCAGCAACTTCAGGAAAGAGTAAAAAAAGCTTCCGACTATTTCTCCGGAAAACTTTTAACCATTGTTGAGCAGCCCTTTTCGGAAGCCACATTTGACACCGATAACAAAGCCATCCGCAAAAGTTTCAACGATGCAGCCGATAAACTCCGGAAGGAAATACACACAAAAAAAGTGTGCCTCAATTTGTGCAAAAACGGGTTCAGCATTAAAACCTACCTCGAAACCAAATCGAAGGCTGCCATCGAAATTTCTGAAACCAGTCTCAAAGGCAAGCCAACAGCCAGTTCGTCGTCGTTCACGATGCATCCTGAATTTTACAGCAAACTGAAGAAATGGCGCGATCAAAAATCTCATATCCTGAATGTTGAAATCGCGCGCATACTTCCGCAGAAAACACTGCTCGAAATCACTCAAACTTTACCTGCCTCAAGGGCCGGACTGAAGGCGGTGAAAGGAATGGGCGGAGCGCGATTGCAGCAATTTGGAAAGGAAATAATTGAAATGGTGATTGCCTACCGCAAACAAAAAGGAATGGATTTGCCAATTGGCGCCGAAAAAGAAGCAGAAAAAGCAGCAATGGACACCAAACAAATCAGTTACGAATTGTTCAAAAACGGCAAGTCAATTCCTGAAATTGCATCGGAAAGAAATTTCGCGGAATCTACCATCGAAGGGCATCTGGCCCATTATGTCGGGCTTGGCGAACTTGAAATATCCAAATTTGTTGAATCTGCGAAGGTTAAAGTGATAGCAGCTTATGTCGAAAAAAACCGGACAACACAAATAAACGAAATCCGATCTGCTATCGGCGAAAGCTACACTTATTCCGAAATCCGGTTTGTAATCAAATATTTGGAGGCGAGACGATAAAAGCTTTAAGAACCAATTTGCAACATTGCCTTTTCAAATAGTGTTTCACAAAATTCAATGAAGGTTTTTACTTCTTCTTTTGTTGGTTTTCCATGAGGCAAAAGCCCAAGATCTCCGGGGTAACGGGCATCGATATATACCTCATTGATAATTGTAAGAAGGATTATTTCAGGTTCTGAAAGCTGAATATTTGCATTTAGTTGAAGCCTAAGCAGATCGTGCGATTTAATGGAAGGCAAACCTTGTTCCTCAATAATCGCTTTAAAGCATTTCTCAAGGCATTGTTGACAATGAAAAGCTACCACGTTAGTTAGTCGATCTTCATCACCAAGTTTTTTGGCTGCAAGAAGATCATCTTCAGCAGCTATGAACCATTCTTTAGTTGTTTGTTTCATAAATAACTGATCCTGAACTTAGTATTTCTCTTTTAAAACCACTGTCCAATTCAATAAACTTGTCATACATTGGTTTTGTATGCACAATTAGGTCAATATCAACATATTTTCGCAATGGGTTAAGCGCATTGGCAATCTTTGTTTTCACTTCCATCTTTTCTGCAAACGATTCGAAAACAAAATCATCATTGGTAACAACCAGCAAATCAATATCGCTGTCTGCTGTTTGTGTACCTTTCGCGTATGAACCAAATAGAATCACCTTGATTACATTTAAATTACTGAATGAAAGGTTAATGTGTGATATGATTTCATTTTTTGTCATAAGGCAAATGTAATAAA
>Ga0351952_1003_pt1 | contig 39537 bp, 30 predicted proteins | sample BONcelT113001H15_FD_205817 | JGI IMG/M metagenome (GOLD analysis project Ga0351952, IMG submission 205817) | Enriched cells from coal bed in the Powder River Basin, Montana, United States - BONCAT cells T11 rep3 HSBNCT.T11.300.1.H15 ... | reverse complement strand
GGAGTACGATGGCTTCTCCGTTGTTCCTTACCTGAGCTACTCGTTCAGCAAGGACCTCGTGCTCGACGCCTCGTTCAGCTACACTTGGCTCGACTACACCATGAAGGACACCCAGGCTGGCGTTGGCTACAGCGACGGCATGAATGGTCGGCGCATGGTGACCTCCGCTGGCTTGACCAAGTACTACGATTGGGAGAAATTCCTGTTCAGTGCTCGCGTGGGCACCCTGTACCTGAACGAGCATCAGGGCGGCTACCAGCTGAACGCCACGACCTACAGTTCTGCTGGCATCTTCACCTGGATGGGCTCCTTGGGGCTGCGTGCCGAGTACGACATGGGCGCCTTCAGGCCCTTCGCCGGCGTCACCTACCTGCAGGACTTCATGAAGAACGGCGGCAGCGACAGCGACATGTGGGGAGCTGACCTCGACCTGGGCTTCAATTACACTCCTGCTGACAACTGGGTTGTCGGCCTGACCGGCATCGTCGGCGCTCGTGACGACATGTACAAGGCCGGAGGCATGCTGAACATTCGTTACGACTTCTAGTCGAAACGACTCGTAATGATTTGAGGGGAGGGGGGCGACCCCCTCCCCTTTTTTCATGCACTGCGCGTCTCCAGCCTGGCCTCGTTGTCGTCAATGCGACGGGTGGGACGTGAAGCCGGTCTAGCCAGTGACATATATTAATGGTAGGCAATTCAAGGGCTGGCATTTGTTTATGCGCCAGCGGGCTTGGAATTCGAGCTTCCAAAGAGGAACGCATGAGTAAGAAGGTTGCGCTGATAACAGGCATTACCGGGCAGGACGGCGCCCTGCTGGCTGAGCTGCTTCTCGGCAAGGGCTACATCGTCCACGGCATCAAGCGCCGTTCGTCAATGTTCAACACCCGCCGCGTTGACCACATCTATCAGGAACCACATGTCTCTGAGCGTAACTTTGTCCTGCACTATGGCGATCTCTCCGACACATCAAGCGTCTACCGCCTGCTTCAGCTCTGCCAGCCCGATGAAGTCTATAATCTTGGTGCCATGAGTCACGTCGCGGTGAGTTTCGAGATGCCGGAATACACGGCGGACGTGAACGGCCTTGGCGTGTTGCGGCTGCTTGAGGCGATCCGCTCCCACGGCATGGAGAAGAAGACCCGTTTTTACCAGGCCTCCACCAGTGAGCTCTTCGGCCAGGTTCGTGAGGTGCCGCAGCGCGAGACCACGCCGTTTCATCCGCGCAGCCCCTACGCCGTGTCCAAGCTCTTCGCCTACTGGATCACGGTCAACTACCGCGAAGCCTATGGCATGTATGCCTGCAACGGGATCCTGTTCAACCACGAGTCCCCGCAACGTGGGGAAACATTTGTCACCCGCAAAATCACCAGGGCGCTCACGCGCATCAGGCTGGGGTTGCAGGACTGCCTGTACCTGGGCAACCTCTCTGCCAAGCGGGACTGGGGGCATGCGCGGGACTACGTCGAGATGCAGTGGCTCATGCTCCAGCAGGAGCAGCCGGAGGATTACGTCATCGCCACCGGGGTGCAGTACAGCGTGCGCGACTTCGTGAACGCCGCAGCCGCCGCGCTCGAGATGCGCATTGATTGGGTGGGGCACGGCGTGGACGAGCAGGGGCTCGACAGCTCTGGCAAGACCATCGTGCGCGTGGATCCGCGTTATTTCCGCCCCTCTGAGGTCGAGACCCTGCTTGGGGACGCATCGCAGGCCCGCGAGAAGCTCGGCTGGACTCCGAAGATCGGGTTCACGGAAATGGTCGCCGAGATGGTGGCAGAGGACCTGAAGATCGCCCAGCGCGATGAACTGGTGTTGAAAAGCGGCTACACAGCATACAACTATCACGAATGACGGGCAGGTCCATGGAAAGGGACGCGCGCATCTATGTGGCCGGACACAGTGGTCTTGTCGGGTCTGCCCTTGTGCGCCAGCTTCAGGCCCAGGGGTTCGGCAACCTGATTTTACGCACCCACTCCGAGCTTGATCTCACCGATGGAGCTTCTGTCGCCCAATTCTTCGCCGCGCAGAGGCCGGACTATGTGATCCTGGCGGCGGCCAAGGTGGGGGGGATCTGGGCCAACAAGTCCTATCCGGCCGACTTCATCCGCATCAACCTGGCAATCCAGCTGAACGTCATCCACAACGCCTTTCTGGCCGGGGTCAAGCGGCTCCTGTTCCTTGGTTCTTCCTGCATCTATCCGCGGCTGGCCCCGCAGCCCATGCGCGAGGAGCATCTGCTCACCGGTCCGCTTGAACCCACCAACCGACCCTACGCCTTGGCCAAGATCTCCGGCATCGAGATGTGCTGGAGCTACAACAGGCAGCACGGCACACGCTATCTCGCCGTCATGCCGACGAATCTCTACGGTCCGGGCGACAATTACCACCCCAGGGGCAGCCACGTCATCCCTGCGCTCATTCGCAAGTTCCATGAGGCGAGGGTGCAGGGTCTCAAGGCCGTGGTGCTCTGGGGGTCCGGGACGTCCAGGCGTGAGTTCCTCTACAGCGACGACATGGCCCAGGCCTGCCTGCATCTGCTGAATTTGCCGGACGACGCCTACTCGACGTTGCTTGGGGAGGACGACACCGTGACCGGCCATTTTGTCCCGCCCCTGGTGAACATCGGCATGGGGCAGGACCTCACCATTCGGGAACTGGCGGAGCGCGTGGCGGATACCGTCGGCTTCGCAGGGGCCATCGAGTTCGACCAGACCATGCCGGACGGCTCGCCACAGAAGCTCCTGGACGTGTCCCGGCTGTGGTACACGGGGTGGCGAGCCGCCACTGGGCTTGAAGAGGGGCTGCGGAAAGCGTACAGGGACTTCGTTGAGCGGGAGCTTTCGGCCCACTGAACTGTGCACCCGTTGATCCGGCCTTGGGGGGGCTCCCTGCGCGGGTTACCCTTGCGGCCTTACGCCCTGGTAATGGCAGCCAGCACATCGTGGAAAAGAGCTCCTTCCCTTTGTGATGTGCACCTTGCGCATTCGCTGGTAGTCGGGGCCGTTCCAGAGGGCCGCCAGTTTGGCTCCTTCTGTGCGGCATCTCCCCAGGCTCTTGATGTCTTTCCAGGTCGCATACTCGCAACATGGAAACACGGAGCCGTCCCAATTGATCGTGACCGTTTTCCAGAGCCAATCGCACAGCTTCGTGGCCGGGCTGACTCCCCCGTGCCTCTCTTCCACCTCGGGGCGCCCCTGGGATATGCCGGTGCGCAGATTGAACAGGATTCCGAGGCGCTCGCACTGGGTTCGCCAAAGCCGGGACTCGTGATCGTTGTGCCGGAAGGCTATGTAGTCGAGCATGATGACTGTGTCTGCGTGGAGCTTCTCGCGGGCGCGGACAAGCCTCTCGAGATTTGTCTTGACGGCTTCAACATCCCCCCCGCGATGATTGCGCTCGTAAACCTGCTGCGTGAAGCCGCTGACCGCGATCTTGATGAAGTCAACGCCGCTTTCCAGGAGTTCCAGGGCACGATGTTCTGTCATCAGCATCCCATTGGTTGAGATCATCGTGGCGATATCCCGGTCGGAGGCGTAACGAAGTATCTCCGCAATATCCTGCCGTAGCAGGGGCTCACCGTTGACATACAGCACCGCCAGCATAAGATGGTCCTGCGCTTCGTCGATGATGGCCCTGAAAAGCTCTGTGGACATTGTCCCAAGGGGAACGAAATCATCTGTTCCTTTGGGGTTCTGATTGAATATCTCCGTTGGTGTTTGGCGGCAGGCAACGCAATGGAGATTGCACCTGTTGGAGAGCTCAAAAAAAGCGATCATCGGCTTTTTGCCGGAAATCACGCGGCGCATATGATACGCGCTGTAGCAGGAAAGAGCATTGCCCACTTTGCGCCAACTCAGTCTTCCAGAGCGGAGCATTCTCAGAAGGACCGTTGATTTCATTTTGAAATATTTAAGCATTGTCTGTCCTCGCCATACGCATTACAATCCTACTCCTTCAACATGTTTCTTGCGGTGATAACCGCCTATTCCGAGGAGAGTCATGGCCCCCTTTGCGAAGAGCTTCAATTCAGCCATGCGGCGCACACGCAACAGCTTGCGGAGAATCGGCACTGGCCGGAAGTAGAACCTCTTGTAGCAAAGGCGAAGCAATTCGCTGAGTTCCTGTCTGGACAAGTTCTTGTCCCAGATCGGTTCCACGAAGTTTGGGATGGGGGAGCTGGCGAAATTCCTCCATAATTCAGGTTCGAAAAGCCCCGCCCTGACACCAGCTTCAAATATCTGCGTCCCGTGGTAGGCGATGCAGATGTTGAACTGCGCGAAATCAGAGTTGATGGAGACAGCAACATCAATCAGATCCAGAATGTCTTGCCGCGTCCGGTGATGGGGGAAGCCAATTATCCAATTGGTACTGCTCAGGATCCCCGCCTTGTTTGTCCACCTTACTGCTTGGCGGGCCTGCTCGATTGTGATGTTCTTGCGGATTTCCTTCAGTCCCTCGTTGGTGGCTGCTTCCACCCCATAGAAAATCTGTCGGCATCCAGCCTTTTTAGCCAAGCGCAACATCTCCTGGGTGACTGCATCGACTCTCCCGCGGAAAGACCAGTTCACCTTGAGCTTTCGGTCAAGAATACCTTGGGAAATTTCTATGACCCGCTCCGGGGTGGCGTTGAACAGATCATCAAAAAAGAAGAATTCGCGGATTCCGTGAGCGTGGTACTCGCTCATCTCGTCCAAGATGTTTTGAGCGCTTCGGGAGCGATATGTGGAGTAGGGCTTGCAACAGAACGTGCAATGGAAAGGACAGCCCCTGGAACTGCATATGGTCCCGACAGGCTGTCCTGTCCCAACAGCGCTGTAGTAGCGGCGATAATCAAGAAGATCGAACGTCGGGAACGGGATGTCGTCAATAGTCCGCATGTAGCCAGGGTCGCCGGTGCGCCTCACCTCGCCGTTATCACGGTACACGAGGCCGGGAATCGCTTCGAACGGTTTCTTGTCCTCAAGCGCGTTGCAGAGCGCCGGGAAAACCTCTTCGCCTTCTCCAAGGACAAGGATGTCCACCTCGGGGTGCACCATGCTTTCCATCGGGAAGAGCAGCGTGTGCGGTCCGCCCCATACAATTGTCGCGCCGGGCAGCACCTCGCGAAATTTTGCTGAGAGCCTGATGATGTCATACAGCGTCGGCGTGTAGCAGGTCATGCCAACAATGTCTGGCTGGTATTCCAAAGCGATCGTGGCAATCTGGTTAAGGCTGTACTTGTTCAGGACGCAATCTATTATCTTGACTTGATGACGCCCTTGAGCACGCAACGCGCCTCCAAGGTACATAAGTCCAAGCGGAGGGAAAATGCCGATGTCCGAGGCTTCGAGATCCCAGTCATCCGTTGTCTTTGCGACATGAAGGTCGGGAACGTTGGTCAAAAGGATTTTCATGCCCCTCCTTGTTCTTCTGTGGTGACAAACCCTATGGGCTTTGCTGGCACGCCTCCGACTATGGTCAACGGCGGCACGTCCTGTGTGACCACTGCTCCAGCTGCGACGACCGCGCGCTCACCGATTGAAACACCGCCTAAAACAACACTGTGCGCCCCTAGCCAGACATTGTCCCCGATCCGAATTGGAGCGCCGACGTATTCTTGCCGCAATGTGGACATACTGGTGCAGCGAAAATCGTGGCCTCCGGTGACCAGCGTGGCTCGCGGCCCGATGAGGACATTGCGACCGAGGTGGATCCCGCCCTGGCCCGAGCAGATGATTGCATCTATTCCCACCCAGCATCCTGTCCCGATGTGGATTCCCTCTCCCCTGCGGGGATTGGAGACGCAGGTGCAGAGATACGCGTTGCGCATGATCCGGGAGTTGTCGCCCAGTTCGATCTCGGCCCGGGTGGCATGGATGCGGCACCCACTATCGATGTACACGTTCTTCCCAACCGTGATGGCATCCATCTGGAACAGCTCTGCCCGTGGTTCAATGAAGGGGAGCCCCGACTCGCGCCCGAGGAGCGGCCAATAGCCGAGCGCACGCAAACCCAGTCCGGGCAGGCCGGGAATCCAGCCGAGCAGAGCCTGGGCGCCCTGCTCCAGCAGGTAGCGCGGCAGGTTCCTGGCGCGAGAGCGCATATAGAGACCCCCCAGCCGGGAGGACGCATCCCCCATGTAGTCTGCCAAGCGTTCGGGTTCTGGTGGGGCGGGCATGATGGCGTTCTCTCCCTAAGCTTTTTTCGAGACAAGGGTTTGTAGAAGATAGTCAAGCCCGAGCCGTGAAGGGTACGCTGTGAAGCGTGTGTCAAAGTGCCGTGTGAACAATGCCTGGTAGGCTTCTGGTACACGGACGTGCTTCCCCTCGTCCAATCTGCGCATGATGATTCCGAAGATGTTGAGGCGGTTGCGTGGCCAGATGGCCTCGAAGACGACCAGGTGGCCCTGCGGCTTCAGCGTCCGAGCAAATTCTGCGAAAATTCTCCGCGCGGTTTCATCGTCAACATGGTGGAACAGCCCGGCAGCCAGTATCCGGTCGAGGGAATTGTCCGGAAAATCCAGATCCGCCGCGTCGCCCACACGGAACTCGCCAACCGTTCCCCGTGCGGCCTTGGCGGCTTCCACGCGGACTGGGTCGATGTCGATGCCGATGTATGCGCATGGAAGGCAGATGTCGGTCAAGGTGCCGGTGCCGCAGGGCACATCCAACAACGCCAGGGCCTGCCCGGGCGCAATTTGGCTCCGTATCAGGGCCAGTATCTCGGGGGAGTAGTACAGGCTGGCGAGCGCGGTGAAGAGTGTCGTCGGAAGCGCCGTCATTCAGAGTTACCCTGCGTCGAAAGGTCGGTACGAATTTCTGTCCATTGTGGCGTTGCGTTCATGCTCAATACACCGCGCCGTGAAGGAAGTAGCAGCGCTCGCAAGCCGAGGGGCATGTCTGCTCGAACACGTTTCGCTTGAACCGCAAGACCGGTGACGGCTCCTCCAGGGTGCCAAAAGCGGGGCCGGGAGGGAGGTGGCAGCACGGTCCGAGCGTTCTGTCCGGGGCAAGGCTGACAAGCGACATGGCTTGGCCGCAGCGCGGGGTGGTTCCGTGCGTGCTGCGGTAGGCGGGGTGCGCGTACAAACGAAGCCTGCCTTCCGCGCGGATGGCCTCGCAAAGGGCGTCATACTCGTTTGCGAAGGCGTCCCTCTCGCTGTCGGTCCGGGCGTCGCCCGGAATATATAGGTGGTTGAAGATAAGATTTGGAGCCTTGGCATTTGAAGCGAAGCGGTATGCCTCGCGGTAGCCGTCGATGCTCCCGGAGTGGTAGACCAGGGCCATGCGCTCGAAAGGGAAGGCGCCTGCCTTGGCGGCGTTGAACGCCTCGGCTATCCGTGAATGATTGTCATCGTAAATCGAGACATTCAGCCAGTCCAAACCTGCGGAGCGCAGGGACTGGAGCAGTTCCGCAGACAGCAGCAGGCCGTTCGTGGTGATTGTCGTCAGAACGCCGCGCCCTTTCAGGAAGCTGATCATGACCAGAAGCTCCGTGTTGAGCAGAGGTTCGCCGCCAACGAGGGCGGCGCGGCAAACGCTCTGGAACAGCTTCGTGTCGAGAGCCTCCTTGACCAGTTCAAGCGTCAGCTCCGTCTTAACGTTGGGCTTGTTGACCAGCCTTGTGTAGAAGCAGTCCGGGCATTTCTTGTTGCAGCGCGTCGTGGCGAGCAGCACCGCGTGGAGCGGGTACGGGCATTGGGATTGGAAGAGCCGCCGGCTTATGGTGCCGCCGCAGAGGATATGGCCGAGGATCGCCCGGAGTTTTCGCAACTTGTACGGTGTGCGGGGAATCATCCGCATCAAGTCCAGCAAAAGCCTGATCCGTATGTTCATCGACAGTCCACGTTCCTTATGGGAATTGCGTTTACTCGGCAGCCCCCCGGCCAGGAGGCGCATCCCTCTCGGCTCAGACTCTAGCGTTCGCCCTTGAGCCAGTCTTGGCAACACGCTGCGACACGCTCCACTTGCGGCAACGGCAGACCTGGATAGCACGGAAGGCTTAGGACTTGTCCGCAGGCTTTCTCGGCAACGGGACACGCGCTCGCCTTCCCCATCTTTGCCAAGAAGGCGTGTTCCGTCAAAGCCTTGTTGTAATGGATCCCGGTCTGGATGCCCTCCTGCCTAAGATGGAATTGCAACCCTGCGCGGTTCTCCGGGCGTACCACATACAGGTGTGGCACGCGCCCTGGGCGAGAGGGGACCGGGTTGAGACCGCCGAGGTGGGCGTCATAAATCTCCTGGATGCGGACCCTTTCACGGTTGTGCCTGGCGACGGTCTTGAGGCGCTCGTGTAGAAGGGCAGCTTGCAACTCGTCGAGGCGCGAGTTCATGCCGAGTTCCACGCATTCCCCGCTTCCGTCCTGGCCGTAAAAACGCATGCGCCGAAGCCGCTGAGCAATGGCGTCGTCGTTTGTCACTACGGCTCCCCCGTCTCCGTAGGCGCCAAGGTTTTTCGTCGGGTAGAAGCTGAAGCCCGAGGCAGTGGAGAAACCGCCGCATGGCCTCCCTCCGAACGTGGAACCAAAGCTTTGGGCGCAGTCCTCAATGATTTTGAGTCCATAGCTTTCCGACACGGTTCGAATTGCGTTCAGGTCGCAGGGATTCCCGTACAGGTGGACCGGGATGACGGCTTGGGCTCCCTGGGAGGCGTACAGCGCCAGTGCCTCGGGGGACATGGTCAGCGTGTCCGGTGAGACATCGGCGAAAAGCGGCTGGCACCCGGCGCGGAGAACCGCCACAGCCGTCGCCGGGGCGGAAATCGCCGGCACGACCACGGTGCTTCCGGGTTCGATTCCAGAGGCCCACAGGGCAAGGGTCAGGGCATCGGTGCCGTTAGCCACTCCCACGGCATGACGCATTTCCAGGGCCTCGGCCAGTTCCTGCTCGAAACGCTCCACCTCCTTGCCGAGGATGAGCCGCCTGCTGTGGAGCACCCTGGTGAAGCTGGCCTGCAAGGGCTGCAACTGCCGCCCCGCGACCTTCTCTGGGTCGTAGAACAAGACGCCCTGCTCCACCTTGGCGGGTGGGGCGCTTGGGCCAATTGACTTGTCGATGATGAACAGGGGCCGCTTGCGGGTCTGCTCCAGGTTGTTCCAAAAATATTCGCCAAGGATACCGAGGCCCATGAACTGAAAGGCCCCGGTGAACAACTGGACGAGGATGACCGAAGTCCAGCCTGGAACGGTCTGGGGAGCGAGGAAGTACAGGCTCAATACATACACTATCCCCAGGAAGCACACCACTCCCATGAGGAAGCCCAGCAGCGAAAAGGCCTTGAGCGGGAGCGAGGAGAAGGCCACGATGCTGTCCAAGGCGTAGTTAAGCTTCTTGGTGAACGTCCACATGCTCTTGCCGTGCGGACGTTCGGCCCTGTCGTAGGGCACATGGGCTCTCTCAAACCCGGCCCAAAGAATCAACCCGATAAGGCTTGTCTTCTTCTCCGCCGCCTGCAGAACTATCTGGACGACTTGGCGGTCGATGAGGCAGAAGTCGAAGCCGCCCTCCGGCATGTCCGGCATGACCAGACGCCGGTACAGCCAGTTGAACGCCTTGGAGAACAACATACTCAGCGGTGGATCGTCGCGGTTGCGTCGAACGGCCAGAACGACCTTCAGCCCCTGGCGCCACTTGGCCAGCAGCTCTGGTATTGTTTCCGGGGGATCCTGGAGGTCCGCAGAGAGTATGATGGTGGCGTCGCAATCCGCAACCTGGGCTAGGCCGGCGGAGATTGCGACAAATGATCCGTGGTTGCGGGAGAGCAGCAGCACCCTGACTCTGGGATCCTCCTCGGCAATGGCCTCAAGCACCGCCTGGGAGTTGTCCGGGGAACGGTCATTGACGAACTGGATCACCAGATCGATATTGAGATCGCAGGTCGCATCGTCGATCCGCTTGTGAAGCTGCCTGAGGCTGGACTCGTTCCCGTAGACCGGTATGACGATCGCCAGCCGGCATTGTTCCGCATTCATTCTTCGCACCTCATGTCGACCGATGGCGCTGCGCCGCGCCAGTGGCAACCTGGGCACAGGAAACCTCTCGGGTCTGGAATCAATGTTGCTCCGCAGATACACACGAGTCCGGCTTCCCGCGCGGGGACCCCCAGAACCAGCGTGAAAGGCGGCACATTCCGGCTCACCACCGCCCCGGCGCCCACCATCGCGTAGGTACCGATCTCAACTCCCGGCAGGATGACGGCCCCGGCGCCGATGCTTGCCCCGCAGCGAAGCATCGTCACCGGGTAGCTCGTCAAATGGCGCTTGCTGCGCGGGGTCTTGTCGTTGGCGAACTGAACGCCCGGCCCTATGAACACGTCGTCCTCCACCCGCAACCCGTCCCACAGGGCGACATGGCTCTTCACGGTCACCCGGTCGCCAAGGACAACATCGTTCTCAATGAAAACAAAATCGCAGATGTTGCCATCGCTTCCAATCCGCGCCTCGGGCAGCACATGGGTGAAGGCCCATATGCGCGTACCCGAGCCGATTTGAGAGCTGTCGCAATGCCCTAGGGGATGCAGGTACCAGTCTCGGTCAAGGCTCGTCATGCCAGTAGTGCCCTTTGTGCTGCCGGTAGTACTCTATGGTCGCCTTGATTCCCGTCTCCATGCTTGTGGTCGGCCGCCAACCGGTCAGCCCAGTAATTTTGGTTATGTCGGAGTAGAAGTCCCCTGGCTCTTGAATTCTGCGCTCCACGGAGAATGGGCGGTGTTCCCACGACGCCTGGTCAACGTTTCTCACGATTGTCTGTGCGAGCTCAAGGAAGTTTGAGGGGTCGTCACGACCGATGTTCAAGACTTGGCCGTCCGCATCTGACGTTCCCGCAACGCGCAGGATGGCCTCGACGCAATCGTCAATGTATAAGAAGTCGCGCTTGATGAGCCCGTCCCCGAACACCGGAATGGGCTTGCCCTCAAGCGCAAGGCGCACGAACCAGTTGGCGACCCCGAAGCGATCATGTCGCATCTGCGCCCGGGGGCCATAGATGTTGGTCAGGCGGAGCAGCACGCAGGAGATGCCGTGAGCCCTTTTGTACGAGGAGAGCAGATGCTCTGCCGCCAGCAGAGAAATCTCATAGATGCCTTTGGGCTCGGGGCGGTCGTCCTCCCGGGCAGGAAGCCGGGATACCGGGCCATATTGACCGCGCGAGCCGAGTTTGACCACCACGGCCCTTGGGTTGAACTGGCGAAGTGCCTCCATAATGACGGCGGTGCCCTTGATGTTGATGTCGATGTCCGGGTAGGGATCCCGCAGGCTCATCAGATGGCAGACCTGTGCGGCGCTGTGGAAGACGTAGTCCTGCCCGCGAACGAGATAGTTGATGGCGCTTGGATCTCTGATGTCGCAGTAGTTGACGCGCACCTTGTCCGTGATCGGCGCAATATTAAATACGTTACCCCCGTAGCTGTCGATCATCGCGTCGGCAATGAGAACGTCCGCCCCAAGGCCGACGAGGCGGATGGCGAGCGAACTGCCGACAAATCCCATCCCGCCAAGAACCAGCACTTTTTTCCCGGTGAAAGCATCTTGAAGTCGTTGATTCCATGCACCGGCACTCTTCTCGGTCATTGCTCATATCCTGCCGCTGTTCGTCATTTTGCGGGCATTGTCCCGTACCGCTCGCCAAGAACGCATGAAGAGCAATACGCCCTAATGCTCGGATGCCACAAGGACCGTGAGGGTGCTCGGTCTCCATTTGACGCGTCCGCTCGCCTGCCGCTCCGAGGCGGAGCCAGGCATTTCGGGCTCAAGGAGGTTCTCCAGCTGTTCCCACTGGCCTACCGAAACATCGGAGATGCTGATCTCCATCGCCCAGCGCTTGGGCAGATCATGTTTTCCATCGCCGTCAAGGTCGTAGAGGGGCCCGATGCTGCCGACAAAATACGCCCGCGGCCAGTAGTCGCGGATGATGAATGATTGCAGGTAGGGGCCGCGCCAGTTGGCCCATTTGCCCGCCGTGCCCTGTCTGGCCATGAGCTGGCGTTCGAAGTGGGGGGTGTGGTCTCCCGTGAATTCACCATGGGCTGAGAGCGGGGTCATGCCGCCCATGTCCTTTTCCCAGCGCAAGGCGGCCTGCTCGCAACGGCCTATCTCAAGGGCGATGCGCGTCAGATCGGCTTCGCTCAGAACCACAGGCATATCGTAGCTCTGCCCACAGCCGAGGAGGCTGGAGGCAAGGACGAAACAAAGAAGCCCCAAGCGGGGGTATCCCCATGCGCCCGCCAACGTGGGCGAAGTCGAATGTGCGTTCTCGCCCATGCCTCACCTTGCCAGAACGGCCACTCGTTTTGGAAATGCTTCAAGATGTTGGGGTGCGGTCACGCTATGACCGACCGCAGTTGCGATACTGATAAGAGGGGGAGCGGTGATGAGAAAGATTGCAAAGGCGATGCACACCCTTCTGCGCAGGGTGTCGGCCTTGCCCAGGTGCAGCCGAAATGCGGCGAGCAGCGCAAACATGCCGAGCACGAAGCTGTTCACCATGAATTTGTTGAGCCCCCACTTGTCAAAGGGGGGGGCAAAATCCACCAGGAAGGCGAGTCCGAATCCGGAAGCGAAGGTGATGGCTGCGACGGGAAGAAAGCGTTTTAAGGGCTGCATTGTGATCGGGCCGGAATCGGGCTCCCTGCCGTGCAGCTGAATCCACAAAAGCACGATGCCTGCGATGGGAAAGAAGCAGATGCGCAACCCGGACCAGAGGCTTTCCTCGACCTGCCAGATGAGGACGGCTGGGAAGCCTCCATCAAAGGCGGGGCGGATGTGCCACAACGGGGCGATGGCGGTTCGGCCGATAGCAAATGGTATTTCCGGATTGAATCTGTACTGCGCCGAGGTGATGCTCGTGAACGCTGGGTCCTGGCGGGCCCGGGTAGAGAAGGCTCCTCCGAGTTGCGATGTGGCAAGGAAGGATATTGTGAAGACGGCGAGAAGAAATACAGAGCGTTTGAGCCAGCGTGGACGAAGCATGCTGAACAGGATTGGCAAGGATGACAGCAGGGCCAAGCCGGACAGGATGTTTTGCGGGGCCGTCAGATTCCATGAGGCGCCAAGAATCGCCGGGCACAGCAACGTGAAATCTGGCCTCGGCACCTGGCTTTCTTCGTGGCTGAAGTAGGAGTCAAGCCATATTGTGAAGAAGGTGAATGACCCCATGGACATGATGTCGTCTGAATACCCGCATATTATATTGGGACTGAGCGTGGAGATGGAGACGCCATGCACAGTTGTTAGCGCGTAGTTTCCAAACATGAGAACAAATGTTCCAGCAGCGGACATCGTCGGGCTGAACAGGTAGGTGCGAAGGGCGCCGTAGAACGTAACACCTAGCATGAAGACGCTGATTGTGAGAAACAGGTGCAGTGAGAGGTTGTGCAGATTGGAAGATGATATGAGTGAGATTGATGCGGAGAGCATTGACTGCCCATAGTGCATTCCTAGAACAGGTATCATGTTTTTTGAAAAAACATACGAGGCTATTCCACCATACAGCTGGCTATGGTCAGACCCGTCGTAGAGCCGCAGCCAGACGGATGCGACGACCACCTCGGCAAGAATAAGCCATATGGCCGCATAGCCCAGCCCGCGACGAAGCCGAGGACTCCGGAGAAGCGATGGAATGCTTCCATGCTCAAGCGCGCAGATGGCGCACAAGGCCGTCGCGACAACATAGAGCGAAAGACGTGCTTCGCCAGAGAGCGCGGACGCCAGCCTCCATGCGGCAAGAAAGAGGCTTGCTCCCAGAAAGAAGCCGCCCCCAACGCGAAGCGCGGGGTGATGGTTTCCCCCCCCTGGCCACGAGTCTTGGATAAAGGCCAACTCCGAGCAGAACGAAAGCGCAGGCCTGTGCTAGGACAAGCAGCGCATGGACCATGATCGGTGCACCAGGCATCATGCTCATCCCCCGGGCTTTGTCGCGGGGCCAGTCGCCGCCGCCTCTCTGTCATTCAGAAGAAAAATCGCCATCCATTCATTCCAGGGCAGGTACACAACGCGACCCGTGGTCATGCGCCCCGGATCGTCGGTCCCGATGCCCCTGTCAAGCGCCAAGTCGATGGCCTTCCATGCTGCGGGGGCGACACCGGAAAAGCTGACATAGACCGTGCGCGTTCCCTGTGGGATGTCCTTCCTCCCATCGCCGTTGAGATCAAAGGTCGCGCACGGAGTGTTCACCAACTGCGCCTTTCCGATTTCGGGCGCAAAGCTTAGCGGCTCACTGTAGGGGCCTCGCCATGACCTCCAGCGTCCCGTCTCGCCCAGGCGGGTTGTCAGTTGCGTGTCGAAGTCCGTGCTGACCAAGAGCGCCTGTGCCTCACCTGTTTCAGGGGCAAGCGGCGCAATATCCGCTTGGTCGTGGCGCCATTTCAAAACGGCCTCGCTGACTTGCTCAAGCCGCTTGATGAAAAGCTCCGTGTTGATTGGAGCTGGCGAAATCGGAGCGGTCATCCGCCACCAGCCGATGCCAAGAACGACCAGAAGAGCCGCAGCTCCCAGCCAAGGGAGCCACGGGTCGGCATCCCAGCCGGGCACGGATTCTCGGGCCTCGCGCCGGGCAAGATCCTCAAGTCTGTCCAGTAGGTTCTGGACTGAGATGTGGAGTTGGCGCACCTTCCACGCCTCGTTTTCCGCAGACTTGTCTCGGCAGGCGGCGATGGCGGCCACGATCGCGTGGTACTCTGGGACTTGGGGTAGGTGGAAGGCTAGCGCCTCCGGCGTGGCCGCGCCAAGCGCGGGCTCCAGGCCACCTGCCTTGAGCATAAGTCTGCCCGCTTCCAGCACCACCTTGGAGAGACCGTTCAAGTACTGACCTTGGCCAACAGCCCCCCACGCCTCTTGATCAAGGCGGTTCCTAAGTATGTTCATGCCCAAGCGAATGTCCTTTGCGTTTGGGCGCGCGCCTCCCGCCAAGCCACTCTCGAGGCTGGACATCGCGGATTTAATGCTTCTGTTTCTGCGCCGGGCCATTTTGGGGTACCATGCCGTTGTCATTGCTTTTTGATCTGGCGCGATATTATTCCTGCGTCAACCAGAGCCTTGAGTTCCTCGATGCTCGTTCCCTTTGCGGCGCGGGTGTATCCTCCGCGCTCAAAAGTGCCGACATCGAATTCCCCCTCACCCTGGGCAAGCAGATAGATGTCATTTCCATACTTGATAATGTTGAATTTCTTGTAGCTCTCCAGCAGGTGCGGCTGGAGGGGACGTTCTGTGCCGGCAGCCTGCCCATTGTTCTTTTGCGTTTCGCCGCCAAATTCCCCTTTGTCCACCAGGGTCTTGAGTGCTTGAGCGTTATTCCCTTTCGCCGCGCGCCGGTACGCGCCCTTTTCAAATTTCGAGACGTCGAATGCTCCTTCGTCCTGGGCCAGGATGTAGAGGTCATCGCCGTACTTGATGATGTTGAACTTCAGATAGCTCTCAAGAAGCTGGGGTTCTGGAGCTGGCTCTGGGGCGCGGTTTACTTGCAATTGCCGAATGAGCCCTTCATCGTTCTCAGCGCTGAAGAGCACTCCTTGTGCATATTCGTTCCGCGAAGCCGTGACTGCGTCGAAGCTGAAGCCCTGCTTGAGGGCGTAGTACCGCCCCCCGTAGCGGATGAAGTTGTATCCCTGGTATCCCTCTTGGACCAGCACCGGCAAGTGGTCCGGGACATATTCCTTCTCCGCTTTCTCTAGCGCAGCCAGAAACGCCGCTTTGTCTTGGCCGACTTCATACAGGTGGTAGTCTACCGAGGTTTCGCGCATAAACCACGAGCCATCTTGGGCAGGTCCCGTATAGAAGTCGTTCACCAGATCGGGCGCGCCAAGAAAAGCCATGTCCTCCCTGTTGGTGAAGTGGCGGAGCGGGTCGAGAAAGGGATAGCGGACCAGCGTTGTGTGGAGCTTCCCGAGGTCGGTATTGGGAAGCCGCATGGAGTGGATATACTTGTGGCGGTGGTAGATCTTGTTGATGAAGTAGTTCTGGTCCATGTCCAGGAAATAGATGGGTCGGAGCATGACGTTGCTTAAGTAAAAATTCCTGAAGCTCTCGAAGTCGTCAAGGCTTCGCCCGTTGAGCGACACTCCTGGGGTCACGGTCCAGTATGTGCGAAAGTGGTTTTTGGAATACAGGCGCACATCTTCCCCATGCACGGCGTTGCATATCACCGCAGAGTCGCTTGGAGTCCGTTCACGCAGGATTTGACCAACGGCCTTGATGCCCTGGTACGTGCCAAGAATGACAGCGCGGCTTCCCAGGGCCATTGCACCCTGGTCCAGCACGATGAGCGCCAGAGCGGTTCCGAGCGCCCATCGCAGGGGCTGGCGCCAAGGGCCTCGGCCTTTCAGCGAAGTCCAGAGCTCCTCCGCCCCCTTGGCCAGGATGATGGCTGCTGGAGCAAGGGCGTAAGCAAAATGGACGTGCTCCGTGTAGACTTTGAAAAAGGGCAGAAATGACAACAAAAACCATGCGGCCAGAAAGATGTTCTCCCTAAGCACCAGCAAGCCGAGGCCCAGGCATATCCAGAAAGCCGTGAAGTGTGCGGGGACAACACCAACAAATCCGAGGAGCAGCACAGCAAGGAAGCCGAGAATCACTGTGGACCAGATTCGTCCCCCCTGGCGGTTGGGGCCGAGGGTCCGCGCCGCGAGCGTCATCCCCGCCAGGGAGAACAGCAGTGGGGGGAACAGGTCAAGGAAATGGCTGGCGGCGTACCAGCGCATGCTGTTCCACAGGCGCAGCAGCGGAGTCGTCGGGTCTGCATGGATCTTACTGATCTGCGTCCCCAGCAGCCCCATTTCAAAGATGTTGGCCACCGGGGCCGAGGGGGCGAAGGTGAGCCGTGGCACAACGCTTGGATAGAGCGCGTGCAGAAAAAAGAGCAGCGCGAAGAGCATCATCCCGGTGGGTCTGCGCGCCCTTTGGAGCTCAAGAAGCAGGATCAGCACCGGCAGCAGCCCGCAGAATTCGCGGATCCACGGGCCGACGAGCATGACGAGACCGAGTCCTGAGAGCCAGAGCCAGCGGTGCGATGGCGACTCAATGATCTTCCAGTACAACAAAAGCCCCAGGCAGATGACCATGATCACGAGGGGCTGCAACCCGGCGAAGAGCACCCAGGAGGCCGAAGCGACGGGTGGCGAAAGGACGTAGAGTGCGGTGGCGAGAAGGGAGAAGGCTGTGCTGCGGAGGAATCTCCTGGAGACGAGGAACAGCAGCGACGCCATGCTCCCGTACATCAGGGAAAGGGCGAATAGCCATCCGAAAGGGGGATTGTTCGGGTCCGTGATGCTGCGGATCCCAAGATCGTAAATAAGCAAGCTGAGTGGCCGATACCCGCTTGCGCTCAGGCCTCCGAAGAAAGAGGCGACGTACTGCAAGAACGGGGGGGGAGGGGCTAGTTCGCCTGTTCTGTCGTACAGAAACCAGCAGGTGTTCGGGCTGTCGTTCCAGACAAGGCAGGCACCCTGGCGATACGCAAGGAATGCGGCGGCCACGGACAGGAATATGGCAAGCGCGACCCATGCGTTGCGAATTGGCTTCTGCTCTTGTCTCATCGTGAAATCTCCAAGTCTCTAGCCTTGCCGCGAAAAGGCAATCTTTGTCCGGGCGCCCAGAAGAGACCCCTGTCTTTTTAGCTTGTTTCCACCGGCGAAGCAATGCCGGCATCTGCAGTAAGGTGCTCTCCGAGACGCAGATGCCGTCTCAATGGCTGTTTCAGGAAGGGACACGCTCTTTGCCGCTGTCGATTTTGCGCAACAGGTCCTCCAGATTCATGGCTGTGATGCAGCCCTTGATCGCTTGCAGATGCATCCCCTGGACCGGAAGCGGTGGAGAGCCATTTGGAATGGCATAATACGCATCGCCAAGGCGAAAGGTGAAATGGCTGTCGCAGATGGCGGGATCAAGCTGGAGCACATGATAACCATCGCGCGCTTGGCTTTCCTGCCCGCCAGTTTGCAGCGGGGGGGGGCTTGGTAATTTTCAAGGCTTTGGTACGGAGATCTTTCGCGAGGCGAGGAGAGGACGAAGTGAGATCATACCCGAGGGTGGTGATGAAGTCAGCGCCCTCTACCGACAGCGCCTCGTATTCGCGCGGAGTGAACTCCCGCTTGAAGGCCCCGATTTGTCCCTTGTTAAAGGTGACGGAGTGCTCGTTATAAATTCTGGCCGCGAAAACATCGGGTTCGCCTGGGATATGTAGCTTGAGCTGCATGGACCAGATCGTGGCGATCTGTTCGCTGTCCGAACCGCCTCCTCTTGCGCCAACGAGTTCTTCGTAGGACACGGCGATGAGATTGGGAAACTTCAGCCAGGGGGCGTAGTCTAGGATGCGTGTGCGTATGGAGCTTATGACGCTGCGCCGCATAACGCTTGAATAGAGGTCGGCAGTATCTATGCTGTTGAAATAGTAGGCAAGTGGGGTCCTGTCATGCCGCAGCATGTAATTGCATTCGGATATGACCACATCGAGCGGGTGCCGATAGTTGAAGACCACGGGTGAGGTGAAGAACGGATGCTCACGCCCGGCTGGCGATTCCCAGTTGATGGTCCGCATGAATTCGATGCATTTTGTGTGGGTGTTGTTTCCCATGAGAACATGCCAGTGCCCGGGCGCTGGAGCCTCCGGCGGGGCTTGCGAGCGCGGGTATCCCATGGCCCCGAGCAACTCGAACAGCAGGTGTGTGCCAGATTTAGGGATTGTGATGACATAGAGCGGACGATTCGCATAGAAGGAGGATGTGATTGGCGCCAGCAGGGTGCAATCAGAGGCATGAACATACTCCAGAAGCAATGCGGAAAGCCGATCGGGGTCTGTCTCAAAGAGTATGCTGAGTCCGCTCGTGGGGGAATGGGGCAGTCTGGCGACCCCATCCGGGAGTTGTGCACCGTCGTCCCAGCCACAGGAGAAGACCTCCCCCGTCCCGCCCGCCGCTCTGTAAGCCTGATGGAATTCGTGGGCGTCGGCGTTGAAGGGACGGCAGACGACCCGCTCGTCCATAAGTCCCAGCCCTTGCAGGATGTGAACGAATCCGGACGGATCTTTTCCAAAAAAAAGACGCAGCGGTGGCGTGGCGAGCGCGCTATCTCGTGCGTGGTGCGCCAACTGAGGGAGGCTGCCGCCGCTCGGCGGAGAGAAACGTGGAAATCCCAATGCCCGGCGCATCCTTTTCCAAAAGGGGCCGGGTGCCGAGGGTGTGGAGGGCTTGTTACTCATTTGCGGTCCTGCCAATGACTCCGTGCGCTACCGTTGCCTGTATACCGATAAAGCGAAAGAAAGGCCATTGCGGATCGGCCCGGCTGGGCGATGCCCACTACGCGACCATCCACGGCCGGAAGTTGTTCAGGCTGTATAAGAAACGCTTATGCACCATTGCTCGGCACCAGTGGGCGAGCACGGCCATGCCCCGCGTCCCCGCCAGAGACCCGGCCAGATATATCCAGGGGTTCAGTTGGATCAGCGCCCGGAAATCGTAAGCAAGGGCGCTCTTCAGGTTGCGCCGCACATCCGCCGCAACGCCCGCGTGGAAGGAAACTCCGGCGGCGTGCACGTGCAAGCTTGCCTGAATGGCGCGCGCCTTCTCCTGGACTTCTTTCGGAATGCCGGGCTGCTTGAGGAAAGCCTGGCAGATTGCCTGGGTCTCCTGGCCCGTGGCCATGATGTTCGCGCTGGTGCTGGCCGCAGCGTGCAGCCGGAACACTCCGGTCTGGCCTCCGGCATGTTGTATCCGGCCGTGCTGCGTCAGGCGCAGGAGGAAGTCGAGGTCATTGGAATACTTGTACGAGGTGCTGAACCCGCCAATGCGCTCCAGCACCCGGCGGCGCATAAGGCACCCGGCGAATGGCAGGTGCCTGCGGTCGCTCAGCAACTCAAGCTGCCCGTAGGCTGGCGAAAAGGTCCTTGCGCCTATGGTCCGTCCGATTTCGTCGATCATTCTCATGTCCCCGAACGCAAAGTCGCACTCGGGGTTGTCCTCCAGGTGGCGGACCAGCACGGATAAAGTGGCTTGGTGCGCCAGGGCGTCATCGGCGTTGAGCACCCAGAGATATTCGCCCTGCGATCGCTCGAAGCCCTTGTTGATGGCTTCGGACGTGCCAGAGTCCTTGCCGCACAATATTTCGCTAACGCGCTTCCCCTCTTTCCCCACCAGTGCGAGCGTGTCATCCGTGGATTGCCCGTCCACGATGATGTGTTCCAGGTGCGGGTAGTCCTGCTCCGAGACGCTCCGCAAGGTTTCGGAAATGAAGCGGGCTGCGTTGAGCGTCGGGGTAACCAGGCTGATGAGCGGGGGCATGGGCTAATCCTTGGAGGCGGTCAGCCCCAGGCGCCGCAGCATGGGCCGCACCTTGAGGTAGAGTGGCTGGAGGGAAGGCCAAAGGCTAAACAGCGGGGATATGGCCAGCGAAAGCCAGAGGCGCAGGCGGGCAGCCAGGCCGAATCCTTCTGGGCCGGTCATGCTGGCGTACTGCGCTTCGAAGTCCGTGCCGATGCGCCGCGATTGCATGCGCAGCAACCAGATGTCGGGGTTCTCGTGCAATGGCTGCGTGCGACCCGTGGAAAACGCTTCCACTGCCTCCAGTGCGTGTCCGCGTATGTGCGGCCGCCTGATCTCAAGCCAAGTGCGCAGAGAAAATCCAGACCTGCGCGTGTCGTGTGGGTCCGGATGGGCGAAGTGCCACAACGCCACCTCGGGGTCATGCCAAACTTCTGGTATCCCGGCGTTCACCATGCGCCACGCCAGATCGTACGGGCCGCAGATGTACCCTCGGTACGCAGGATGCTCGTCCAGCCCTCCGAAGCGAATGTAGTCCCGTCTGGAGACCGTCATGCACGCACCGACGTTCGGCCACAGCGGGAGCCACTGGAAGCCGTCCAGTTCGCGCAGGTCGCGGAGCAGGCCGGGATACTCCGAGAGCGTGCGCCACTCGTGGTGCATGAGCACCTGCGAGACAGGGCCGCGTTCATCGTGGACCTTGAAGCTGTCCAGAATGGAACGCACAAACCCGGGGTGGAACACGGCGTCCGAATCGCACAAGGTGACCAGCGCGCCGCGCGCCTGGAGCACCGCCGCATTCCAAGCCGCATGTTTGTGGTATGCGCCCTTTTGCCCGCAGATCAGATACTGGTCCGCTTGGTCCAATACATCCGGGCTGACGCGCTGGTATGCCTCCACCCAAATAGTTTCATACGTGTCGCGGGGCACGTCCTGGCGATTGTTGAGCCAGTCCAGCGCGAAGAACCGCTCCCGCACGCTCCAGTCAAGCAGGATGATGCTCAGCTGTGGCGGCTGGGCGCCCAGCTCAGGGCGTTTGACCGTCGAGACCTGCTGGCTGAATCGTGACAAGCGCTGTGGCATAGCGGACTGGGCTCCCTTGAGGCTTCAGGAGGGCATAATCTACGCGAGTATAATGATGAGGCTGGAATTCATGTCTAGGCTAAAGCCGCACTCATTGTGAATTTGTAGTAACCTGAAACTAATCTCTAATCACTTGGATTTGGCCAAGTTGTTCGATAAGTGATTCAAGACTGCCAGCCGCGAGTACGCTGCCGGACGACAGGTCCTTTTCCCATAGGTACTCATTCGCAAAATCGATCGTGCCAAGGCCATGCGAAACTGCTACATAGCGGCTATCGAGTTTTAGCAAATTGTAGCCATCCCTTGTTTCAAGAAACTCAACGGACGGGCCTACGAGACGTTTGCGTAAGAACACAGCATTGTCCACCTGCCTGCGGATAGCTTCAAGGCTGGGAGCTGAGAGGATTTCAAATGGTGTCTGCCTCACATCCCATGGCCCGATCTTGTTGAGGTCAAGCTCACCAAGCTCTTGTGAAACTGCTATGAAGGTTGTGTCAACGTTGAAGATGTTGTAGCTCCACATTTCTTCAATAAATTCGACACGAATGCCCATTAGCAGAGCTTGAAATTGTGTGGCATCATTAATTAGTTTCTGTATCTCCAGTAGACTGTCAGCGGAAATTATGCCGTATGGAATATGTTTGATCTCCCACACTCTCGTTTTACTAAAATCGAAGCTTCCAATATCATGGGCGAGCGCAACAAATCTACCGTCAACTGAAAAAATGTTATAGTTAGAATACGATTTAAGAAATGCTGTTAAAGGTAAACGCAAGTGTACAAATTGATTGTCTGCTGCTATTATGGGTGCACTAGAGTCGCAAAGTGATGAGTTGTAAGCAGAGATTAACTCCGTCACGTTGTCATTTTTGTATTTTAAAAATAACGATTCAAATGCTGCCTCATCGAAGTTGTACTTGGCAAGATAAAAAATGAATTGCTTATGCTTTTCGTCTGTATCAAGGTCAAGATGGCTGTCTGTGATCATTTTATAGAGCACAGTCCCGGGGAATGGGCAAAGCCTTTGTAGTACGAGCTGACCATTCTCTTTTGGCAGCGCTGCAATCAAGTCAAGTCCCTGTGTAAAGACTTCTTCACTCTCAAATGGGTTGTGGCTTATGATATGATAGTCAATGAGTACTTGCCCTCTTTCGTTGAATATTCTAGCCAACTCGAGAGCCTTCGCATGATCAGTCTTGCGGCGAAAAATTTTTGTGTTGATTTCTGAACTAGGTGATTGGAATCCAATGACCGTATGGCTCAAGCCTGCGGCAAGTGCAGCGTCTATGATTGTCTTGTTTTCTAGTGCCTGTGAAGGCAAGAATTGTGCAAAGAATGGCAGGCCAATTCTGTCTCTGTATTGCTTAAAGAAGTTGAGGAGGTAGGTCGTGGTTGCGGAAAAGAAAGAGTCCATAAATACTATTTTCGCGAAGCCATGCCTCTTTGCCTGCTCCAATTCAGCCATAATGGCCTCAATTGTTCTACAGCGCCTAAGCTTGTAATCAATTCCCTTATTCTTGTATGTGTCGTGAAAGTTGCCAACTGCACAGAATGAGCATTTTCCAAGACATCCTCGGCCAATCATCGTATAGTAGTCTTTTCCGAGGTCAGCCCAATCAAAGAATGAAGAATGTTTAGTTAATTTATTGTTTTCAATAATGTAGTGCGGAGCAAGATGCCAGTCACCACCATGCATATAGTCTTTTGTTTGGTCTGGGGCTTCCATATGTGTGAAATGGGGTTCGCCATCCAACAGATAGGCCAAATTCGGAATATCTTTGGCTTCGTCAGGTGACGGCAACCGGTTGGCCAGGGCAACGAGTGTTGCTTCGCCTTCCCCTATACATAGGTAATCAAAATGCTTGAAGTAGGCCTGTGGATTTAGTGTCGGCCCAAACCCACCTACCAGTTTGATCGAGTCCGGGAAATCTGACAATACTTCTGCCAATTGTGGTAGAAAAACCTCGTATGTGCTTCTGTTACTTAGCCCGATGATATCCGGTTCCGTCATATTAATGGCATCTTTAAGCAGCGCAAGTTCGTTTTGAGTCCACATTTCAGCATCAACATTGTACGCTGCAACTGAAAACAATCCCGCGTCGTGCCTTGAGTGGTGGTTCTCATAGTTGATAGGATGATCCAAGAAAAAGCTGTTATTTTTTTTGGCAGGAAGCTTCAAGTGTACGATGGAAACAGAATGATTTTCTAGCATCAAGGCGTTTGAGAGAGCTCTCAAACCCATCGCCCAGTCGTCATAGAGACAAATTAAGGTCACTCTTGCCATCGCGTACCTCATTTACCGGAAGTTCAAATCGTGTTTTCAGGTTGGCGGGCTGTGCTGCTGATTGCTGATTTGGGTTGAAGATGAGGCGATACGCCCCTCCCCGCTTGGTGTTCCAGTACTTGCAGGGGCCAATCGTCTCGCCCAAGGCAACACCTAGAGCGACACTCCTGTGATCAAGCTGCCACCGCGCGGCTCAGCGGGGTCGCAACTGCTGCGCGAGCACTTCGAGGCAGCCCTTGGCCAGCCGCCATTTGCCCCGCAAGGCCCACATGGCGGAGCCACACAACGCCCGGCGCGCCACCAACCACGGCCTGAGTTCCGGATGGTGCCGCCCCGTGTAGACCATAGCGGACCGAAGGTCCTCAAGCAATAATCTTTCCAGCCCGATTTCCGGAGCATCCCGCAAAGCGGCGACCGGAGTGGAATCTGCCATGACCAGCGCGGAACGGCACCACTCCAGGGCATAGCCCGCCTGTGCCGCCCGTGTGCAGTAGTCCAACGCGGCATATCCGCGCGAAAGCTCCTCGTCGAAAAAGCCATTCGTTTGAATGAGTTCTGTCGGCAGCGCCATGCACCCCCAGTACACCCCTTCGAGATGGTGGAATGACTGCTTGGCTGCCTCCTCTCTTGTCAGGCCGGCACACAGCGGTTCAAGGTTCAGGTTCCGTCGGGACAGGGCGTAGCCACCGGCGCACTTCAGTCGCCCTGGGTGGTCCGCGTCCCCGATGCTGCTGCCGATGACGGCCATTGGCCGAGCGAGCATGTGTTGCAGCAGGGCGAAGGGGGTGCCCGGAACCACTATGACGCCGCTGGAGAGGAACCAGACCCAGGAGAGCCCGCTGATCTGCAACAGGATTCTGGCCACGGCGTTCCTTGTCTGAACCTCTGTAAGGCCAGGCCCGAGGTTGAGTACCAGGCAGCGGCACTTCTCGCTGGAGAGGCTGTGACAAACCTCGTCTCGCTGCGCTGCGGCGTGTAGAAGCCCGGCCCCGCCGATCCAGTTGGCCTCGGCCCATTTGCATATTGCCTGGGCGTCTTGTTCCGGGCCGTGGCAGGCAACCACGAGCGCCCGCATGTCCCTGAGGGCGGGAAGCCTGGTCAGGGACTCAAGGGTCCTGATGGTTTGCGGCAGCCCCTGGCCGTGGGAAACGACCACCCCGACTTCGCGGGGGGAAAGATGGTCCTTCACCCGTTCAGTTAGAGGAGCTTCGGGGGTTTCAGCCTGGGGAGAATCGGGGGGGGCTGGCGTCTGTGCGCACGTCGCCTTCAGGTAGGCCTCAACGACTTCGCCGGCCTTTCCGATCATGCGGGTCTCACCCTTGTCGATCCAGACGACAGAGTTGCAGAGATCAACGACGGACTGAAGATCGTGCGACACGTAGACCACGGTCTGGTCCGATGTGAGCTTGTTGCGCATCGCGTTTCTCGCTTTGCGCTGGAAGGCGGCATCCCCGACGCCGAGAACCTCGTCCACCAGAAACACGTCCGGAGCCAGCTCCAGGGCCAGGGCGAAGCCGAGACGCGCCCGCATGCCGTCAGAGTAGCTCTTGAGCGGCTCATCAATGAAGGGGCCGCTCTCCGCGAATTCAATAATGCGGTCAAGCCTGGACCGGATGACCCGATAGGGCATTCCGAGGAGCATCCCGCTCAGGATGACGTTGTCCCGCCCGGGCAACTCCTGGTCGAAGCCGGCCTGAAGCGTCAGCAGGGTCGCGGTGATGTCCTTCGCGAAGGTGATGCTCCCCTGGTCCGGCTTGGATATCTGCGCCAGCAAGCGAAGCAAGGTGGATTTTCCGCACCCGTTGCGGCCAATGAGGCCAATGGTTTCGCCACGATGGATGTCGAAGCTGACAGCGCGCAGGGCCGTGTACGTGGTGCTGTGGAAAAGGCCTTTGCGGATGCTGTAGGAGAATCCTACGTCGCGCAGGGAGATGATGGGCGACTTCACTGGATTGCCCTCAAGTACAGGTGGTCAAGCCGATTGACAAGCCATGCGGCCAAACCCAGCAGAAGCAGGCCACCAAAGCCGACGATCAGTAAATACCCCCACTCTGGCGGTTGTCCGTGCAAGAGCACCAGCCGGTAGTTTTTCAACAGACCGGCCATTGGGTTCATGTATATGATGATGCTGTGCCGAGGAATGAACGTCGTATCAACATCAAAGAAGACGCCAGACAGGCACATGAGCAGAAAGAGCCCAGAGTTTAGGACAAAGCGAAGGTCTGGAAAAAACGGAACAATGCCCGAGAACATGATGCAGCATCCGCTGACGATGATCAACTGCACAGCGAGAAGAATCGGCAATGCAAGCCAGTTCAAAGTAACAGGAAGCCCGTATATGACGCAGAATAGCAGAAGAAGAGAAAAGACGATCAAGTTCTTGACGGTATCTTGCAGTACCGTGACGAGCGGGAAGAAAATTTTATTTATCTTGATCTGACGCATGATTCCCTGAGCGTTGAAAATGCTTGTTGAGCTGTGGATGAGCGCATTGCTGAACCACTGCAAGGAAGTCAAACCGATGAGCAGGAATGGCACGAAGTTGTGCGTTCCCTGCTTGAGAAGTATTCCAAAGACAAGATAGTAAACGCCCATGAATAATATTGGCTCTACTATCCACCAAAGATAGTTCAGATAGTCACGGGATAGCTCACTCCGCAGATTTGCCCGGACCTTGAACAGGGTCAGGAGAAGGAAGTCAGCTGCTCTCATCGTCCTGGGACCTTTATTTCCGCAACGCAAGGCGGCTGCGGAGCAAGCCCCAGGCGGCGCGGACTGTCGCCGTCGTGCGGCCCTGCCTTGGCGCGTCCGGAATGACTGTTCCCTGCGCTTCAGCCAAGGCCATGTTGTCTCGCAGCGCGGACAGCAGATCGTTTCGCTGCGCATTGATCGAATGGCCCATCCCCTGGGAGAAGGCCCCCCAGGATTCCTGGATGCGCCCCTGCTTGAGAAGCGCGAGGCCTAGGCCGAGCTGGATCTCGGCCAGAGTCGCATGGTTGTCTTGTGCGGCATGGCCTTCCGCTTCCCGGAACGCGCGCTCCGCAGCAGCGTGGTGTCCAATATGAAAAGTTGACCAGGCGAGACCGCGCAAGGCCTCAAGCAGGAACTCGTCCGTCAGGCAGTCTCGAACCGACAGAGCCAATTCAAAGTGCTGGAGCGCCTGGGCGTGGTTGTTTTGATTGGCCTCAAGCCACCCCAAGGCGCTGTGGGCCAGGCGCAGGGACGGCTCGAACCGCAAGGCCTTGCCGAGCAACTCCCTGGCCTGCCGGGTTTGGCCCGTAATGTTGAAGGCTCGCCCCATTTCCGCAAGGAAGCCCGCTTCCTCCGGCGGGGAAGGCAAGGCCTGGTAGCGGGTCACCGCCTCTTCAAAGTCTGATCTGTAATATGCTTGCCTGCACAGGGAGATGTCCATGCTCTTCTGGTCCACTGCCAATGCACGCATTCTATCCGGTTCAAGAAGTAGGCGCAGCAGTTCGTCGTCGCCTGGTCCACCCGGCCCGTTTTCGCGCAGGGTACGGATGGCTGGATTCTCCACGGCGGGTAGTACTTGGCCGTTCATGCGGTATTGCAGCGCTCGCAACGAGTTGTTGCGTCCGTCGTGCGGACCGATGTAGTTGTTTGCTCCGTCCGTGCCGGGGTGCCAGACATGGTAGAGGAATTCGTTCTGGTGCCACACCTCGCGCTTCCCGGCGTTCACCAGGCGGAAGGTCAGGTCGTAGGGGCCGCAGACATGGCCGAGATAATCAAGGTGCTCGTCGGCTCCGCCCACGTCGATGAGGTCTTGCCGCTTCGCGCACATGCAAGCCCCGTAATTGCGCGTGAACAGGGGCGTGCGTTGGTCCAACAGCCCTGTGGTCGAGTCTCCACTCCAGTTGATGCAGCCGTGGCCCAGTACCTGCTCGAAGGAGGGGAACGCAAAAGGATGGAAGCGCCGGTCGACGTTGCGCACCTCATCCAGGTGCAGGGCGATGCTTTTGTCCCGCTCGAAGGCCTCCACGATGCTGCGCACGAAGCTGGGTTTCAGCATGGCGTCCGAGTCCATGATGCAAACGACTTCCCCCCGCGCGAGGGCTATGCCTGCATTATACATCAAGTGCTTGTGATAGTATGACGTCTCCGGAACATTCATGACGAGCCAGAGGTCCAGCGGTGGCGTTTCGCCCGCAGCCTTTGCCGCGTCAAGCGTCGTCGAGATTTCATCCGGCTGGCGCGAGTAAAATTCAATCCATTGCACCTCGAACCAGTCGCGAGGCACATTCTGCTGCCGGAGGTAGTGGAAGATGTGGAAGCTCTCGCGGCAGTTCCAGTCCAGCAAGACCAGGGTCACCTTGGGGGTTTCCATATCTGAGCGATAGAGAATGTCGATGACGGCGTCCCTCTGTATTTCTGATGCCACGGCTGCAACGAGCCGAGTGAATGTATCGTTTCTCAAGTCGTCTAAGCTTGAATCGTCAAGCTCGTTGGAATCAGTACCCCAACCACATGGCCGGTGACAACAGGGCAAGGGGCGGCAGGAAGGATTATTTGTTAACCTTTTCCCGGTGGGCTGCACGCCTCCAACATGCCGGAGAGGAAGCGGGGGGTCGCATAGAGCCTGGCGCGTTCGCGGCACGTCTCGGACATGCGCCCGGCTGTTCTTTCGTCCATCGCCGTAACCGCCTTGACTACATCCTCTGGCCCCGCGTCGCTGAGCAGCCAGATGCCGGTCTCGCCGTTCAGCACTGTTTCGGCAAAACCACCCTCGGCAATGGCTATGACAGGTTTGCCCGCAGCCATTGACTCAACCGCGGCCATGCCGAAGTCTTCATCCCGGGACAGGCAGAGGGTGGCGCGGCAGTGGGCCAAAAGATCAAGGCGCCGGGATTCGTCCACGGTGTCTGTGAATTGTATGTTGGCGGCGCCTGCGGCCAAGCGGCGCAAGCGACCGGCCTCAGGCCCGTCCGAGGTCACCAGCAGGCGCTGGTCTGGCAGGCGCAAAAACGCCCGGATCGCCATTTCAACGCGCTTGAGAGGGTCCAGCCGGGCCAAGGACAGGAAATATCCGTGATCCTGCCCGGAACGGTAGCGGTCCACATCGCATGGCGGGTACACGACCTGGGCCTTCATCCCCAGGTATTTTTCCACCCTGGCCTGGACCGACAGGGAGTTCGCCACCACCACGTCCATGTGCTTCATTGCGGCCTCGTACCGTGGACGCAGCCAGCAGCAGAAGGCCGAGAAGGCCGGGCGCAGGGGCCAGGGCGTCAAGCCGAGGAAGAACTCGTGCTGATCGTAAAGGAATCGAGGCGGGGTGTGGCAGTAGTACACGTTGTGCTGCCGCGCCCTCCGATTTGCCGCCAGGGGGGCGTATGCACCGCTGAAGACTGCCGTCTCATATCGCGTGATGAAGCTGGTTGACTGTTCAAAGGCCAGGGCCAGGGCCAACTGCCGCACCAGCGGGAGCGGCAGCCCAGGCATGAGCGTACGCACCAACCCCGGGTACGGCTCGGCAAGAAAGGGATGACCAGACCTGATGAAACCACAGCAGAAATCCGCCTCAAGGGCCTCCCCGAGCGTCAGGCAGAGCCGGCTTCCCCCGTCCGTCTGTTCCACGTAGTCGTGGAGGATTACTGTTCCAGCCTTGTCCTGCATCCGCTGGCCCTCAAGCGCTCACGCCAAGCATTCTGACTTTCCGCTGCGGCAAGGGGATGACGATGCCCCGTGCGCGGAACGTCTCCAGTATGGCCTGATTCAGCTCGCTGCCCGCCGGGACATAGTCGGGCACGGTGACCCAGGGAGAGACGGCGAGTGTGACGCCGGATCCGGAAAGGCGGGCAACGCCGAAGACCGGCGCGGGCGCCTTGAACACGCGAAAGCTTGCGCGCAGCACTCCACCGATAAGGCTCAAGGCAAGGCCGACATCGGTGCCGAAGGATACCCCGACATTGCTGGTGAGCTGGCGTATCTGACCATCGTTGTGAATAATTTTGCCGACGCTCTTGCGGTTCGGACTTGCGACATTTGACTGGTCCGTGTGCTTCAATGTTTTGCTGAAAAGGCTGATGTCTACGATTTCGCCTTCTGCCTCGACGATGGGAGTGTTGTCGCCCATATGGAAGGGGCGCGTGAAGATGATGGTGAGGCCCGCCGCGACATTGCCCAGGATGCCCTGCACGGCCAGGGCGACGCCCGCGCCGGCCACGCCGAGGCCAGCGATGAGCGGCGAGAGTTCAACGCCGAGATTCTGGAACACCATGATGGCGAAGAGCCCCAGGACAAGAACGCGTTCGAAGCGGACCAGCAGCGAGCGGATCGGGACTTCGAGGTTCAGACGCAGCAGCAGGTGGTCCAGAATGCGGCCAACCCAGCGCCCGATCATGTAGCCCGCAGCGATGATGATGAGCGCAGCGACAAGCTTCGGCCCGAACCGGACGGCCATGTCCAGGGCCGAAGCACGCACTTGGTCGAGGGGCTGCAGTAAATTATTCATGAACCTCCTCGACTCGGCTTGGCTCAAGCCGTCTTTCGGCCAACGATAGTGCATCTGGGCCCACTGGTCACCATGATTTTGCCTGGGGCATGCGGAGAACTGCTGCCTTTGTGTTGGCTGCGGGGGGGGGGCGGTGTATCTGGCCGGAAGGGAAGGCAATGGATGCGCGGCGCTTTGCCGCGCTTCAAGGTTGGTGCCCAGGGCGGGGCTCGAACCCGCATAACCCGAAGGTTGAGGGATTTTAAGTCTCGAAAAGTGATTAATGATTACAAGTGGTTGCTGAACTTTTTTGCACGAATTTAGCTGTTTGCGTATTCGTGAGCACTCATGAAAATTCGGAGTTTTGCACTCGCAGTGGAGCAAAATTGGAGCAAGAAATTAGCTCGAACACCCTTCTGTTTCGTCGTTATCGGTCTGCGCTGAGCTTGATTCAGTCGTAGTTTTCCGCGGCCTGCCAGCCCCCTTTCGAGCGCCGCCGCGGGCCTTTTGCTCTGCCTCATAGCGTAACCAAATTTCTGCCCAAATTAGATGTGGGACATACATGTGATAGAACTCACAACAATTATAAAGGAAACGAGTTCTAGCAAGTTCTTCTTCCTTGTTACCAACTGGCGGACGAGGATGCTCAAGCGCTTCGATTATATGCTCGGTGGAGTGAATGTTTACGTTGAGGTCTGTAAGGTATTGTAGCACATGTGGTAGTCTCTTTAAGATGTAAGTTGGGTCTTGTAACCATACTTTTTCAAAAGTAGTAATGCGCCGTCTTTGTTCTGGTATGCCGAGAGCATTGCTTGTCACATATACTTCGTAAGTCTTAAATCCTGGCCAGCATATATTCCAATATCTTGAATACATGTCAGTTGGTAGAAGCGTGCTGTAAGGACGTATTTTTTTAGAATCTGATTTTCTTCGTCTTGAGTTGTGTTCAGTTGTCGTCTGGTCATTTTTGTCGCAACTTGTAATATGGCAATAGCAGAACGCCTCGCCTTTTCGTCTTTGCACAGCTCTCCAGCATAGTCGGCATACGTCAAATTCACAATTTAACTTAGATCCATCGTTTTTCGCTTTCTCCTTTTTGATAATTACGTTTTGCTTTTCTTTCTCGCTATCCGTTGTTTTCTTTATCCTTCGGTATCCCTTGCTTGTTGAAGTGTTAGGAAGATGGCGAAAGAGTGAGCGCATGCAATCCCAGTACGTAAGGTGATCTCCGTGCCCCACACAAAGCCGTGCTGCTTGCTTTAACGACTTTTCGAGCTCCCCCCATGTGTTTTCTCTCGGAGTAATCCATTTGCGCCAAACGTCTTCTTGCTCTTCGCCCTGTATTGCCATGCTTTTTGGCATGATGGGCTGAGGGAAGCGGCGTAGGTATTCTGAAGCCATTTCTCTAGCCACTTCTCGTGGCGTGAGGCCTTTCCACGCCTTCCGCAAAAGGTCTTCGCCCTCAAGAACGATAGGTTCTTCTTTGGGATATTTGCCGATGTCAAAGTCGGCAAGAGTAATTCTCTTCTTATTCATATTGCAATTTTTGAGGGATGCTTGTTCCATGAATGTTTGCCATTGTATGCGCACGATTACTTTTGGAGGCGCATATGTCAAAACTCTTGTATAATGTTAATGAGTTGTCTGCAATCCTTGGATTCACAGTTTCAGCCATCCATGCTCATCTGGCCCGGAAGAATTTCGATGCCGTGCCCCCACCCATTCGCCTTGGCCGTCGCTTGGCCTGGTCCGTCGCAGCCGTAAATCTCTGGCTTGCAGAGAAGATCCAGTACGCTTCGGCCAACAGACCCCCTCAATCTGATCCGCAGAACCGGCCAGTCGGTCGTCCACGAAAACGATGTGGCTGATTGTGCCGCACGCGGTTGAGGCTATGTCTTTGCGTTTTGAGTAATATACGAAAAGGCGGTGAGTTATGACCAACGAATCATGGATGTATGACAATGGTGTTTTGCATGGAGGCAATCTGCCGTGCATGCAAGCGTGTAGAGAGGCAGTTGCTCAGGCTGGAGGCGGGCAGAGTGTTCAGGTCCCAATTCGACCAGGCCGGTGTCCACTTGGATTATCCCGGTTGCAGATAGGTATTCTCTCCTTAGTCAAATCCAATCCGGGCGTGCTTTCCTACTGGCAGTTTGCCGATCTCATTGGGAATGTTTGGGGCCAAGAAATCACGGAGAACGCCGTTCGCGGAGCTATCAACAGAATGCCTCGTCATGCATTTCTCTTGAGGAGTAGAGCCCGCAGCTTAAGCCATAGCGGCAACCTCTATACCTTTAGTGCCGACCCTTGCTGCCATATCCGGCCCTTTGTCACATGTGTGCGTTCTCCTGTGCAGACAGCCGAACAGGCATCGGGCTGTGACGCTCCATCTTTTAGAAAGACAGAAAGAAATACTCTATCTATCTCTAATGATCACGCGACTGCACGGCTTCTCACTCTTTCTGAAAATGATTATGCGCTGCACTGGCCCAGACTCGCTCAAGCGGGTGTTGGTGTCTCTCTGGTCGAACAAGTAGTGGATGAACTTCGGAAGATTGGAAAGTCTACGGAGAAGGTCCTTGAAGGGTTGAGTTATGCGGAGTGGGAGTTAGAGCACGGGGTCATGCTTGATAAAGGTGGGGTACAAGTTGGTGATCCCGCAGGCTGGCTGTACCGCGCCCTCGCAACGAACGGAAGTTATCGGCGGCCAAAGGGATATATCTCCCCAGAAGAGCAGGCACTCCTCGACGCAACCGAAGAGGCGAATCGTCGTAAGGCAGCGCTTGAGCAGTTGGCCGCTCGTGAGTTCGAAATATGGCGAGACTCATTAAGTGCCGAGGCGCTTGAAAGCTTCCTGCCAAGCCGAAAGCCATCCGAACCAAGCATTCGGGATGCCCTGCTGCGGACTGCCTTTCGCGAGCGAGTCTGGCCTGATCTTATTGCAACACACTCGTCTCAGCGGACTATCGCAAGACGTGACTCCCGTGACCCTGAGATTGCATCAAGAGCCTGCGCCTCGCAAATCCAAGGGGCTGGTCAGGGCCAAGGAGGCTGAGGCATGATCCGGGGGCTTGAGGTGGATTGGCGTCTGAGTCAACGACGAATGTCACCACTTGGTAAGGCTTGGCTGAAGAGGCAGGATACGCGCTTTGTGCCACGTTGTGTCCCAAGCGCTTCGCCCCCTCGGGGCGATCCTGGCCCCTGGCGGGGCTGACTGCCCTTCGGGCCGTGGCTTCGCCCCCCCTTCGGGGTCCCCTCTTCGCCTCTGGCTCATAAGCCCCACGGGACAGGAACAAATATCCAAGGAATAGAGGAATGCCCAAGAAGCAAAACTCTCAAAGCAATGTCCGCTGGGGCGAGCTATATCCAGCTCTTTCAGCGTTGGCAGAATCCGAGGGAAGGCCCCGGAGTGAGATCGCACGCGAAGCCCTGAGGGCTTATCTCAAAAAGAAGAGAGTTAAAGCGCCGCCACGACCAAAGCTCGCCGGTGCAGACGGCACCAGGCAAACGATAGGCGTCCGCTGGGGCTCGTTGAGTGAACCCTTGATTGAGCGAGCGATAGCAGAAAACACCAGCGTGAGCGCCATTGCCCGTCGCTCCGTGCGGTTTTTCTTGGGCCATACGCGCATACCAGAGATCAAAGAGCACATGGAGGAGATCAGGCGGCTTACGAGAATACTGGCCAGAATTGGCGGAAACCTGAATCAGATCGCGCTGGCGTTTAACATGGATGATTTTTTAAAAACTGATGACCTCGCCCAGGTCCACGATGAGCTGATACAAGAGTTTCGCAATTTTTCAGGGCTGTTAATCTCCATCAGGGATGAGATTGTCAGGCAAAGGCCATAAAATCCTAAATTTAAAGGCATTATCAAGGAGTCACAGCTGCCGCGAGAAGCAAGAGGGCCGCCGTTTGCGCATTTTTCTTGGGGTGTAGCATGGCGGTTTTCCGGTGTAGCATGAGCCAAAACCGGTGTAGCATGGGCGAAAAGCGGTGTAGCATGGCCCAAAAGCGGGGTAGCATGGGCCGAAACCGGGGTAGCATGAGCAAAACGGCGGGTAGCATGGGCCAAAATGCGAGGTGGCATGGCCACAGCCATTTTCACCCGGCAGTTATCAAGGATAGCATCAATCTAGCATTTCTAGCGGAAAATACTAGCTCTAGCGATAATCCTCAGGTTGGAGCGGGCAAACTGCGTTTCCTTTCCGTTTAGTGAACGAATTTCACGATATCGCCTTGATAGTCCCTGGCAAGCCGTGGCAGAACAGCGCTGCCGAGAGTTCCAGCGGGCTGTTCCGCTCGGGGCACTTGCCTGCTTCGTCGCGAAGAATTGAATTCTTGCAAATACGTTAGGGAGCCGCTGTGTCTAGACTTACTGATTTGCTCGCTCAGACCAAAGCCAAGGATGCGCAACTGGGAGCGGACTTAGAGCGGGAGTTCAAGGTCCTGTCGTCGCGGCTGCCATTCGGCTTGAATTTCGAGCGGCATAGTCCCGAAGTTGTGGAGTTGCCACTGCGCCCCATCCGCAAGGGTGACAAAGTGCGCGTGCTGCCTGCGCGTGGCTCTACCAAGAAGGGGGACCAGCGCCTGTGGCAGGTCAAAGCCATCCACAGGGCGAAGAAAGTCGCTGATCTGGAGTTGATTGGAGCTGCCGAGCCTGAAACGCAATCTGTAGCTCTGGACGACTTGGTTGTCGTGGCTGAGTTCCGTGACACGATCTATCCGGGCCTAGTCAGCACGGGAATTGTGCAGCGTGGCGGTGACAAGCCTTTCCACACAGTCATCAATGGTGAGAACTACCACGTATTGAAGGCACTGACCTACACGCATCGGGGCAAGGTAGACGCGATCTACATCGATCCACCATATAATACTGGCGCAAAGGACTGGAAATACAACAACGACTATGTTGAGAGCGACGATCTCTATAGGCACAGCAAGTGGCTTGCGATGATGGAGCGTCGATTGCTGGTGGCAAAGCAATTGATGAACCCGACAAGCTCGGCATTGATTGTCACCATTGATGAGAAGGAGTACTTGCGCCTGGGGATGTTGCTGGAGCAACTATTCCCAGAGGCCGCTATACAGATGATTTGCAGTGTTATTAACCCAAAAGGGTCTGCGCGGGCCGGTAGATTTAGCCGAGTAGACGAATATATCTATTTCGTTTTCCTTGGCAATTCGAAGGTGGTGCCTTGGCGTACTGACATGTTAAGAGAGGTCAAGAAAAATGGGCGAAGTGTACGCTGGGCAGGTTTGATGAGAAATGGCGAAGGAAGTCGACGGACTCGAATTCCTTCCATGTTTTTCCCAATATTTATCGACAAAAATAACGGTCGATACCATTCGACAGGAGACCCCCCACCAGTTCACGTCCGTCCTAGCGAAATTGAGGTGCCTGAGGGGACGATCGCAATTTTTCCGATTGATGGGAATGGTCAAGAACTTATGTGGCGTCTAAACCCAAATTCCTTCAGGGAATATTTGGCTCTTGGCCACGTCAAACTTGGTAAGCGAGATAAGGAATCAGGAACACGTTCTATCTCATATCTTCAAGCCGGCATTCGACAAATGATCAAGAGCGGGGATGTGGTCGCTACTGGCCGCGACAGCGAAGGCGCGCTTGAATTGAAATTTGCAGATTCAGTTGGAACGCGAAATCCTGGAACACTTTGGAATATGGTCTCACATAGTGCAAGTGAGCACGGAGCAGGCTTACTGAAAAAGCTCATACCTGAGCGACGTTTCCCATATCCCAAGTCGCTATACGCCATTGAAGACTGCCTAAGATTCATGTTGGCGAAGAATACAAACGCGGTCGTTTTAGACTTTTTTAGTGGATCAGGCACTACAGTGCATGCGGTCATGCGCCTCAATCGCCAAGACGGCGGCCGTCGTCAGTGCATTTCCGTTACCAATAATGAGGTCGCTGCGGACGAACAAATGATGCTTCGCGGACAAGGCCTTCGTCCCGGCGACACAGAGTGGGAAAAGCACGGCATCTGTGATTATATTACCAAGCCGCGTGTTGCCGCCGCGATCACTGGCGAGACACCAGACGGCGAGCCGATCAAGGGTGATTACAAATTTACCGATGAATTTCCGATGTCAGAAGGCTTAGAGGAAAACGCCGAGTTTTTCACTCTGACCTATGAGGCCAAGAGCGCAGTAAATCACAATCTGGCCTATGCCCGCGTCGCCCCTTTGTTGTGGCTACGCGCTGGCGCGAGCGGCAAGCGCATTGACAAGCTCCCTCCCGAGGGCTGGGCGGTGGCGGACACCTATGGGCTGCTGACCGAAGTGGACCAGGCTATGCCCTTCGTCAACGCTGTGCACAAGGCAAGCGGTCTGCGTATTGCTTACATCGTCACTGACGACGACCGCCGCTTCCAGGCGATTGCCAAACGCTTGCCTGACGGCGTGGAGCCTGTGCGGCTGTACGAGTCCTACTTGACCAATTTCAGCTTCGCCAATGGAGAATAGGGTATGAAATTCACTCTCAAGGACTACCAACGCGACGCAGTGCGCGATGCCTTGGCCAATATCAGAAAGGCCCGCCGCTTGTGGCATGGCGAGTCCGACAAAACCGCGTTTTCTCTGACCGCTGTGACCGGAGCTGGCAAGACCGTGATGGCCGCAGCTGCGTTTGAGGCACTATTTCACGGTGACGAAGAATTCGACTTTGACGCCGACCCTGGGGCGGTAGTGATATGGTTCAGCGACGACCCTTCGTTGAACGAGCAGACACGCTTCCGCTTGATGGAAGCGAGCGACCGCATCAACCACACAGATCTGGTGGTGGTTGAAAACACCTTCAACCGCCCAAGATTTGAGGCCGGTAAAATATACTTCCTCAACACTCAGAAGCTAGGCAAGAACAGCTTGCTGGTGCGCGGCCATGATGCGGAGGAAATGGATGCTAAAGCGGACAAGCAACTGCCGCTACCCGATATCCGCCCCGATCTGCGTGCCTACACGATCTGGGACACGATTCAGAACACCATCGAAGAATCGGGCATGACTCTTTATTTGGTGCTGGACGAGGCGCATCGCGGTATGGGCACTGCTGCGCCGCAGGAGAAGGGCACTATTGTCCAAAGGCTCATCAATGGTTCCGGTGGTGTGCCTGGTATCCCGGTGGTCTGGGGCATTTCTGCGACAGTCGAGCGTTTCAATAAGGCGATTGAGTTTGCGGGCAAGCACATCAAGCTTCCGAATGTGGTGGTAGACGCATCTAAGGTGCAGGAATCCGGCCTCATTAAGGACACAATTCTGTTAGACATTCCTGACGAAGTTGGCGATTTCGATACCGTGCTGGTGCGGCGTGCGACTGACAAGCTGAAGGAAGCGACCGTCGCATGGAGCGAATATGCCAAGCAGCAAGAAGAGGCGCGTGTCGTTGTTCCGCTCATGGTGTTGCAGGTTCCCAATACACCCAATCCCAGCGATATTGGGCGTGCGCTGGACACCATCTTCGAGCGTTACCGCGAACTGCCCTCAGCCAGTGTGGCGCACGTCCTCGCCGATCACACCACGCAGCGGTTCGGCAACCGTGATGTGCCTTACATCGAGCCACAGCGCGTCCAAGATGCCTCCTGGGTGCGCGTGCTGATTGCCAAGGACGCCATCAGTACCGGTTGGGATTGCCCACGTGCTGAGGTCATGGTGTCTTTTCGTGCCGCCAGCGACCGCACCCACATTACCCAGTTGCTGGGCCGCATGGTGCGCTCGCCTTTGGCCCGCCGTATTCCTGGCAATGACCGGTTGAACGCTGTGGACTGTTTACTGCCGAAGTTTAACCGCAAGACCGTGGAAGAAGTCGTAGATGCCCTGATGAAGGGCGATGACTCGGCACCTCCATCCGGACGCATCCTTGTCGACCACGTGGAGGTGACGCCTCATCCGGATGCGTCCTCGGCTGTCTGGGAAGCGTTCGAGGCGTTGCCGACGCAAACCCGCCCGCAGCGTGGCGCGAAACCGGCGAAACGATTAACCGCGCTGGCTCACGAGCTGGCATCAGATGGCATTCTCCCTGGCGCGGGCAGACTCGCTCATGCCAAGATGCACAACGTGCTGGATACGTTCCAGGAAAGCCAAAAAGAGAAGATCGAGGCGAAGCGCAAGTCGGTGATGACCGTGGACGGTAAGACTGTAATCGCGGACATGAAGGGTAAGGAAAAGAGCTTCGACGAATTCTGGGAAGCTGCCGACGTGGCGGTTATTGACGACGCTTACCGGCGTGCGGCGCGCATCTTTAGTCCGGACATTGCCCGCACGTATGTCGAGCATCTGGCGCAGAAGGTCGCCAGCGTAGACGACGACCCGGAAGAATATTTGGAGGCCATCATCGAGGCACGTGTAACCGTCGCCGGTTTGGGGCTGGTTACGGAAGTGCAAGCGTTCTTTGATGGAGAGGCTGACAAACTGGCAAAAGAATGGCTGGCGAGATATGCGTCACAGATCAAAGAATTGAACGACGACCGAAAAGAGTCTTATCGACAGATTATTGAAATGAGCACTGAGCCGCAGAGTGTAAACTTGGCCAAGCCCGAATCCCGCTATGAGGCGACCAAGGCCCGCGAAGGTGACAAGGAAATGGTTTTTCCGACCTGGAAAAGCCATTTGCTTTGCGACAAGGATGGCAAGTACCCTTGCGTATTGGACGGATGGGAGCGAGCCGTTGTTGAGGCCGAGTCCGGGCGTCCGGGTTTTAGCTTTTGGTACCGCAACCCGGAGCAGCCGGGGCAGTCCTCGTTAGGGATCGCCTACTTGGAAGATGAGCAATACAAAATAGTCCGCCCTGACTTCCTCTTCTTTGCCGAGCAGGACGGCAAAGTTGTGGCTGACTTGGTTGATCCGCATGGTTTGCACTTGGTTGATGCCCTGCCCAAATTGCAAGGGCTGGCATTGTATGCCGAAACCCACGCGGAATGCTACAGGCGCATTGAGTCTGTTGCAGAAGCAGGTGGCAGGCTCCGTGTGTTGGATCTGACCCGCGCTGATGTCCGGGAGGCAATCAAGGATGCGAAGAGCGCGAAGGTCTTGTACGATAGCACCTGGGCCAGCGACTATAGCTGATCGCTCTGCCATTGGTGCTCGCACTGGGGGCTGCGGACCTGCTTTCGCACGACGAGTGGGAATGGTGCGAGGAAACGAAAAAGGCCTTACGGCGACTTCACCGTAAGGCCTTTTTGATTTGGTAGCAGGGGCAGGGCTTGAACCTACGTCCTTCAGATTATGAGTCCATTTGGCATCCACACAACATAGAACTAGGGCAACTCTGCATACCATTACCCCGTCTAGTCTAGTCCTCAATCTGATTCGTCTCTAACGCTGTTAGGAATAGGTTAGGAAAATGAAAAACGGCCTACAGGTTTTATTCTGTAGCCATTGTTTTCTTGGGTGGAGATGGGGAGGATTGAACTCCTGGCCTACACATTACGAACGCTTTTTACCGTTTCCCGCCCGCCAACCTTTCCGCCAGCCGACTCGTCCGCAAGTGGC
>Ga0351952_1002_pt1 | contig 60502 bp, 48 predicted proteins | sample BONcelT113001H15_FD_205817 | JGI IMG/M metagenome (GOLD analysis project Ga0351952, IMG submission 205817) | Enriched cells from coal bed in the Powder River Basin, Montana, United States - BONCAT cells T11 rep3 HSBNCT.T11.300.1.H15 ... | reverse complement strand
ATGTAGATCTGCCAGTTCGGCAGTCCAGGTTCGTGCTCGTCCAAAATCGCATCGCCATCAAAGTCGTACACGACTTGGCCTGCAATCGAAGCTAGCAGGCGACGATCTTCCAGAGCCTCGAACTTCAGCTGCCTTCGCCGGCGCAGACGTTGAACGTTCCGCTGACGACGTTGTTGCGGCGATTTCTCGCGAAACGGAGTGGAAAACGCTGATAATGGCATACGCGCATACCTCGATAACGGGTGAGCTGCGGTGGTCGCTCGGTTAAGCGGAGCCTGCCTGGTGCCTTGGCGCAACTTCCGAGTATTTTCATAACCTCGGAATACCCCGGGCGCAACTCCTGAAATAGACCAGTTTTCAGTATACCACCGGGTTAAAAAAAAGCCGTTAAAATGTTTGCTGGGAACACCAGAAATCGGCCTGCGGGACGGATGTTCGCCGTCGGGGGGGGAGACGGTGCCATTCCGGGCTCAATGTGTTGATCGTAGACAATCCTCTGTTGCCATCGTTTTCCCATTGATAACCCTCCTCTTCCCTATTTCCCTATTCCCCTATTTTCGCCGTGGGTCATGCTCGCGCAGCGCCGCATCCAGCTGTTCCAGCAGCCGTTCCAGTTCCCGCCGCGTTTCCTCGTCCATCTCCCACGCATACGGCTTGCGGCGGACGTCGGTTTCAAACAAGCCTCGCTTGGCCAGAACGTACTTTTCAATCGCCAAAAATCCGTCCAATCCCGCCTGCAGCTGGAGACTGACCAGCGCACAAATCGGCAGGTACAGCCGATAGATGGCCCGTTCGTCGCCGTGCTGCAAGGCCGTCCACAAGGCCACAATACCTTCCAGAAACTCCATGCCCGGCATGGTCCCCGCAATCCCCCGGCGATAGCAGTCGACTAGCGAGAGCCCGCCGGAACCGTCGAAAATGCGAGCCCGCCCGCCACTGGCCTCCCGCAGGGCCGATAATCGAGGCCCCACCGGGTTCGATTCCGGTTTGAACAAGATCTTGTCCGGCCCGAAACGATCGAGCAACTGAATACAAACCTCCAACGGAATCGGGCGGCCGACGTAGCCCGATGCATCCTGGACGATCAGCGGCAGATCGACCGATTCCGCCAACGTGGCAAAATACTCCAGCAGCTGCTCGCCAGGCAACGCCGTCGAGACGGGCGGAATGGCCATCATCGCATCGCAACCCGACACGCGGGCCGCGCACGCGTACTCCAAAGCCTGCTTCGTGCTCTCGGCGCCCACCCCGGCAATGACCAGTCCCCGGCCCGCGCTCATTTCGGCGATCATCGCCGTCAATTCCAAACGCTCGCGGTGCGTCAGCCGCAACAGTTCGGACACCATGCCCATACACAAACCGGCGGCGCCCGAGGCTAACGCCCAATCGATCTGACGCTGCAAGCTGACGGCGTCGATCGTGTCGTCCGTCAGAAACGGGGTGTGGACAATCGGCAGGACGCCGCCCAGGGTTCGGGTCATCTCACCAGTCCCCCACACCGCCGTCCGGGTAAAATACCCGTTGCAGCAGTTCCTGTTGAAACGGATGCTTGCGGACCTCGTCCTCGTCGATCGCGATCCCCAATCCCGGCCGCGTGTTGGGCCGCACGATGCGCCCTTTCGGCTCGATCGTGAACCCCTCGTCCACCACGTCCGCTCGCCAGGGCACGTCGCCGTGGACCGTTTCGCAAATGATGTAGCTGGGCTGCGAGAAGCCGAACTCCAGCGAGGCCGCGGTGCTGACGGGCCCTTGCGGATTGTGCGGCGCTAACGCGATCCGGTGGGCGTCGGCCAGCGCGGCGATGCGCCGCGCGGCCGTGAAACCTCCGCAATGCGTGATGTCCAGTTGACAGATCTCACAGCCGCGCTCCGCGAACAACTGGCGGAAGTACGACAGTTCCGTGATCCGCTCGCCGGTGGCCACCGGGGTCGTGATCGCCTGGTTGATCATCGCCAGTCCGTCAATGCTCTCCGGCCAACACGGCTCTTCAAAGAAATACAGCCCATACGCGTCTAACGCCTGGCCGAACTTCAGCCCCATGGCCGGCGAAGGCCGGGCGTGACAGTCGACCATGATGTCGATGGCGTCACCGACCGCTTCACGCATCGACTGGACAGCGGCCTCGGCCAATCGGATCGGCCGCAAACCTTCGATCGGCATCGTCGGCGGTACGGCCATCGCTTTGAACGCCGTAAAACCGTCCTCAACCGCCTGCCGCGCCAAGTCGCCGAACTTGCGGGCGTCCTCGATCGACGTCCCGTAGAAATCCTCCATCCGCCCGCCACCCAGATGACAGTAGGTGCGGACGTAATCCCGCACCGGTCCGCCCCAGAGCTGCGAACACGGCATCCCCGCTATCTTGCCGGCAATATCCCACAACGCGATGTCGATCCCCGCGATCGCCGTCGCGCGGACAATCCCGTGACCGTGCCAAAAGTGCTGCCGGTACATCATCTGCCACAGATGCTCGATCCGCCGCGGATCCTCGCCAACCACCAATTCGGCTAAATCCTGCACCGCGCCGACCACCGCCCGCGTGTGCCATTCCAGCGTGGCTTCGCCCCAGCCGTACAATCCCGGCTGGTCCGTCAATACCTTGACAAACACCCAGTTCCGCATCCGGGCATGACAGACAGACGTTTCGATGGCGGTGATTTTCATGGGGGGGTGTCAGTTGTCAGTTGTCAGTTGTCAGTTGTCAGTTGTCAGGGGTCAGGGGTCAGGGGTCAGGGGGCTTGCTTTTTCTCGGCTTCGCCCTTCAAAACTTGCATCTTGTCTGCGATGGCCTCGATCAGCGTCTCCAATGCTCCTTGGGCGAGGATCGAGACTTCCTCCTGATACAGTCCTTTGCCAAACGAATCACGATCCAGCAGGTACGAGACGTCGCTGGCGTCGGCGAGCGTACCGATTACCAGCGGCGTACCGGCACAGCGAGCCCGCAACTCGCGCTGCAGCACGTTGTAGTGCTCGCCGCGAAGCGCCAGCCAGACGGCATCGCCCAGCCGCCAGATGCGGACGGTGTAGGGATACCAATCACCCGGCGGCAGATGTTCGATGCGGTGCAAGCTGCGCGTCATGCGTTCGGCCATGGCCCGCGCGTTCCTCGCTCGGATCGCATCGCCAGCCGCCTGGGCGGCACGCTCTTCCTGCTCCCATTGCACCCGCTCGCGTTTCACCTCGTCGGCGCTTGGCAAGTCCTGGCGATAGGGCAACGGAACCACAAACTGGCAAGCCTGCCAAATCTGGCACTCCTGACGGCGGCTCTCGTCCGCCGGCACGTATTTCCAGATCCCCAACGTCGCGCCGGAAATCACCGGCCCTGCATACTCGTAGCTGGTCTCCGCAGCCGGAACCGCTTCCAAAGCCGCCAGCGCAGCATAACCCAGCTGCCGTCCGTTGCGGTCCGCCACGGCGACGTCGCCGACAAAGCCTTCGCGGGGCCCCACGTCGCCCGACGCGCCCTGGAGGAACAGGCACGGAACGCCCGTGGCCGCTTCGACCACTTCGCGCAGGGCGCCGACATAGTCCGGACTGATGACCGTGTTCTCCCATGCCAGCGTCGTCGGATGGCAGGCATAGTTGACGATCGTGGCCAGCGGCTGGGAATCCGACCCGGTGAGGCGAGCTACCAAGACCGTGTCGTCGGCCACGCCGCTGGGGTTGTAGCCGCAAACATACCGCTGTTGCCCCGCGTCGTAGTAATCGCGATTGGCCGCCAGCGAACATCGCCCCACACCGTAGACGATCGACGCCGCCTGCTTCGCGTTACAAGCCCGGCGAGTCAGCGCCGCCAGATCCGCGCCAAGCTGTTCCAAATAAGGCGGAATCAAGTCGCCGCCGGGCAAGTCGTAGCGTTCGTACCCCATCAATCCGGCGGCGTGGGTATGAGAAAAAAACAGTACAAACCGCTCCCGCGGCAGCTCGGCCGCCGCCGCGACACGGTCCCGCAAGTCCTGAAACTCCTGCGGCCTCAGCAGACAGTGGTCCACAGCCACGATGACCTGAAACCCGTCCGCCGCCTGAAGACTTTCCAGGTACAAGACCGTCGCGGTCAACGGACGGTGGACGCCGGTGGACCGGTCATGCGTCGCCGCACCCCACATGCGATGATAAATGCCCACCGGCGGAGTGATGTCGCCGCGCGCGACGCCCGCCAGACAGCGGCTTTGCGGTGGATGCTGGCGGGGCATCGCGTTGGTCCTTGCGGAAACTGGAACCTTGGGGGGGAAACGGCTCGGATGCGAGCCGAACCTACAGCTTCAGGTCCGACGGCTTCAAATCCTTGGTGAACTTGCCGAAACCGAAGTACGTCGGTTCAAACGGCCCCACGGGGTCGGCACACGCCCGCTCGGGAATCTTGTCCGCCAGGCCGGTGGCCCAGTACGCGGCGTTGACCACCAACCGCCGCAGGTCTTCCGACGCGAAATCGACCGCCGCCCCCATCGTCGTGCAGATCACTTGCGACGTTTTGCCTTGATTGCCCGTAAACGTCTTGGTCCAGACCAGCGGCATCATGGGGTCGTTCTTCGGACCATCGACCGGCTTGTCCGTCGGTTTCATGCCCACCAAGACCTGGCCGAGCATCAGCACCTGGGCCTCGGGCACAAGGTTCTTGATGCCATAGACATCGGTGGGGCCCCAAACATCCTTGACCCCCTTCAAGATCGGATGATCCTTGAATTCTTCGTTGATCACTCCGCGGGTGCTTTCCACGTTATGATGTCCGTGATGATTGATCCAGGTCTCGCCCAACACCTGTTGGCCGAATCCGCCGGGCCAATCCTTGTTCCGCCAGTCGTACTTGATATACGCGCTGTCTTTGTTTTTCGAGTAGCTGAAGGCGTGGGTCGCCGTCCGCAGACCCAAGATCGGCTTGCCCGAATTCACAAATTCGTCAATGTACTTCATGTCCTCGTCCGGCAGTTCGCGGAACCGCGAAGCGATGATCATCATGTCGGCGGTCTGCAACTGCTGCAGCCCGGGGATGTAGTTCTGGTTCATCGGGTCGATCGTGCCGTCGTTCGGGTTGATCGAGAACAGCACGGTGCACTTAAAGCCGTGATGAACGGCCAGGATTTTGCCCAGCATCGGCAGGGCTTCTTCGGAGCGATACTCTTCGTCACCCCCGATCAGCACGATGTGCTTGCCGTTGCCCGGCCCTTCTTTGCCTTCGTACACCACCCAAGGATCGTCGGCCCAGGCCGCGATATTGGCACCGCATGCCAGCACGCCCAGGATGAGTCCGCTCAGTTTGGTTGCCATCGTCATGTTGCGCACGGGACGTCTCCTTCTTTCCAAAACCGGTTAACAGGTACTCGAACCATTCTGTTCACAAATCGCCAGCCGCAATTCCGTTTCGCATGCAGGAAGCTTTGCGGCGAGCTTTGATCGTAACGATGCACCCGCCGAGCCGCAAGACGGGGCCCGTGTGGCAATTCCCGGGTGGCGATTCTGGGCGTGGCGTTCTTGGCCGAAGGCCGGGTTTCCCCGGATGCTCTGGCAGGCGGCATGGCGGAGCATCTGAACTTCACCCAAGCAAGCGGGATCGCCCTTTCTCGTCGGTCGCCTCGACATGGGCAACCTGCTGCGGCCTGTGCGAGCCGGACGACAACCAACCCGAGCATCTCTTGGGGATTGCCCACCGTGGCCGACAAGCCGATCCGCTGGATGTCTCGTCCGGCAATCCGGCCAATCCGAGAGAAAACCGACAGCAGGTGCCAGCCACGGTCATCGCCAGCAAAGGCATGAAGTTCGTCAATGACGGACAACTGCGGCATGACCATATACTGTTCGAGCGTCTTTTCCGGTTCGGTCACGCCCTTGGACAGGTTGAGGACGAAATCGCCCCTACGGACCCGGTCAGTACCGCTGACGTAGCCATTCTTCGTACCTCCTTCGATACGAGCCCCAATTGTTCGCCAAGTTCTGCAGGGCGAGCATCACAGATTCGTTGCCGTTCGGCTAGAATGACCGCGAGCAGCCTCCTGGCCCTGGCTGAACACAGCCTGAATCATGCCGCGGCCAGCCTGCCGCTCCACGAACAGGGCCTAAAACCGTGAAAACACGCCGAGGAATTATCCCATGAAAATGCTCCCTTGCTGGTTCATCGTCTTGTGTTGTGCCCCATCCCTGGCCGCCGGAACGTTGCTGGTCGAAAACGGTCAGCCGCGGGCTACGATCGTGATCGCGCCGTCGCCGCCGCGGACGGTACGGCTGGCTGCGCAGGAACTGCAGGACTACGTCCAGAAGATCAGCGGCGCGCATCTGCCGATCGTGACGCAGTCGAGCGGGGCGGGAACGATGCCGATCTACGTCGGCCGCAGCGAGTATACGGACCGGCTGGGGATCACGGCCGACGGCTTGCAGGACGGCGCATACCGCATCGTTACAGGCGATGACTGGCTCGTGCTGATCGGTCAGGACACAGAATTCACGCCCATCGAACCCTGGGCGCGGAACAATGCGGAGATCGTCAGTGGCAAGCTGCAGCGCGAGTGGGACGAGATCACCGGCGCGCTGTGGGGCGCGCCGCATGCGACCCTGTACAAAGATCGTTTCCGACTGCCGGGCGAGACGGGACTGCCCGACTCGCTACGAATTGCGGGACAGAAACTCGCCCCGCTGGAGATGTGGAGCTTCGACGAACGCGGTTCGTTCAATGCCGTGTGCGGGTGGCTCAGTATGCTCGGCGTGCGCTGGTACGCGCCGGGCGAACTGGGCGAAGTGCTGCCCGTGCTGGACACGATCCCGCTGCCGAAAGTGGACGAGACGGTGCGGCCGGACTTTCCCATCCGCCGCTTTAACGTGCGGTTCGGCGTGCATGGGCACGACCTGGCGATGTGGGCCATGCGGCTGGGCAGTCGCGATCCTTACGGCATCCAGGTCGCGCACGGCATGCACGACATGACGCACCGCGACGAGATCCTGGCTGAGTATCCCGACTGGTTCGCACTGTACGGCGGCAAACGCCACAACCAGCCCGGCCAACGGCTCAACCAGCTCTGCTACTCGAACGAGGAATTGTTCCGAGAGACGGTGCGTTATGTTCGCGCCCAGCTCGACCACTACCAGTTGGACGCGATTTCCGTGATGCCGCCCGACGGCTACACCGCCATCTGCCAGTGCCCGCTGTGTGCGGGAAAGGATTCGCCCGAACGCGACCAGCGCGGCCTGTTGTCCGACTACGTCTGGGATTTCGTCGATCGCGTAGCCCGAGAGGTGCGCAAGACGCATCCGGACAAGAGAATCCTCAACTGTGCTTACGGCGTCTATACTCTGCCCCCGCTGAAGATCGACAAGCTGGAGCCGAACGTCGTAGTCTCGATCGTCGGCGGACGGCGACCGATGAACAGCCGGCCGGAGCAGCAGGAAGAAATTCGCCAGCTGCGCGAGAGCTGGCTGGCGAAGACCGACAATCTGATTATCGTCTTCGAAAACTATCCCTTCACCGACCGCGGCTGGTATCTGCCCTCGTTCACGCCGCACACGATGGGCGCAAGCATCAACGCCACCAAAGGCAGCTCGCAGGGCGAGGATATCTGGCTCAGCGTGCGACAGGACTTCGACCAGGTCGGCATCGGCTTCAATCACTTCCTGGTCTACTTCACCCAGCGGATGTACTGGGGCGGCCGGCAGCAGGATGCCGACGCCCTGCTCCGCGAATACTGCCGCCTGTTTTACGGCCCCGCCGAGCGAGAGATGCTGGCTTTCTTCGAGTTTTGCGAAGCGAATTGGCAGGACATGGAGCAAGACAAGGCCAAGGCCGATCGCGCGCTGGCGCTGTTCGCCCAAGCGCAGGCCAGGGCGGACGCGGGCTCGGTGGTTGGCCGCCGATTGGCTTGGATGGACGATTATCTCAAGGGCCTGCGCAGCAAGAGCCAGCAACTGGGCCAAAAACGCGGCCCGGTGCCCGTGCTGCGGCTGGTCGGCCAGTCGCGAGGGCCAATCGTCATCGACGGCAAACTGGACGACGACGCCTGGGTGAACGCTTTTCCCTCCGCCACGTGCCGCTTTGGCGAACTGCAAACGGGACGCCAGCCCATCTTTGGCACCACCGTCAAGTCCGCCTGGATCGGCAACAACCTGTACTTTGCCTTCCGCTGCGAGGAACATCCCGGCGAACCGCTCAACATCGGCACGACGAAGCAGGACGATGCCGCACTCTGGTACGGCGACTGTGTCGAAGTGCTGCTGGCCACCGACGCCCGCTCGTATTACCAGATCGCCGTCAGCCCGTCGGGCGCCGTGGCCGATCTCGACCGTTCCGCCGCGCGCACTGCGTGGTTCAGCTGGAACGCGCAGGCCGAGGTCGCCACGCACGTCGCCAAGGACCATTGGACCGTCGAGATGCGGATCCCGGTCACCCAGGATGCAAACGACCCGCTGCATCAAGTGATCGGGCGCAAGCCCACGCAGAGTCTGCCCTGGCACATCAACCTGTGCCGTCAGCGGATCCGCGAGGACGGCCAGGAACATAGCGCTTTCTCGCCCACCGGCGGGGAGACGTTCCATCACGAGTTGAAGTTCGCTCACTTCTACGACGGCCCATCACACCAGTTCGACGCGGGTGAACCCGAGGATGATTTCCTTCGCGCCCTCCGCATCGCCGAGAGCCTGGCCCGCAACGGCCAACGGGACGAAGCTCTCGCCGCCTATCTGGCCGCCGCCGACGGCAAGCTCACCGACCTGCAACGCGCTCACGCGCTCGAGCAAGCCGCCGCCACGGCCCGCGGGTTGCGCAAACCTGATGTGGCGGACCAATTGGCCGCCCGCATCCCCATCGCTGCCGTGCGGAATACGGTGCTCATTCAGAACCTGCTCGACCGTGCGCAAGCGGCGAAAGTCATCGAGCAATTCGCCCAAGAAGACATCGACGCCTGGCCCTTCTGGAAGCGAGGCGACGGCTATTTTGCCCGCGGCCGCGCTTACGTGGCCAATCGCGCCGGCCAAGAGGCCGAAGCCGATCTCCGCCGTGCGCTCCCGTGGACCAGCGAGGCACGAACGCGCGACGCCATCCAACTGGCGCTCGGTCAAAACCGCGAGCACAACCTTCAGGACGACGAGGCCGCACGGACCGCCTATCAGGCGATTGTCGGCGCCGGAAAGCACCTCGGCAGCGCCGACCAGTTCTACGCGATCCAGGCCATCGCCCGCATCCAGACCAGACATGGCCAGTTCGACGAAGCCCTCGCCACGCTGGGACGGGTGAACGTCGATCAGCACCAAGGGTTTTGGCGCGACTCGATGCAACTGGCCCGCGGCGATACGCTACGGGCCGCCGGGCGCCAGGCGGCAGCGTTGGCGACCTACCAGTCGATTCTCGCCGACCCGGCCGGCGATCCCCGTTTGCGCAAGGTCGTCGAGGAACGAATCAAAGCGTTGGCGGACGAGTGAGCGCAGAAAAACACGAACAGGGATTTCGTCGCCTTTGCCGACTTGGTTTCAATCGCGGCGTCCACCGGCAAGGGAGCCAAGAATCCGCCGAAGGCATCGTTCGGCGGACCCTTTGTTGATTCCTGGAGGCCGTCTATTGGATCACACGGGCTTCGATGCCCGCGATCTCGCGGTTGGTAAACTCGTCGGTCAAAAACCATTCTTGATAGAGGCGTTCGATCTCGTTCAGACGGCCGGTGACCGATGCCTTGGTCAACGTCCGCTGCACATCCTTTGGCCGATCCTCGTCACGGATCGGCGGGCGGACGCGCTCTGCGGGTGGCTGGTAGGATGAATCGAAGACCAGCACCGGCAGGGTGTCCGCAGGCAAGAAATGGCGCCACAGGAAGGCTTGCATTCGATCCTCGGCCGGCACGGCTTGACGGACGATTTCCCGGTCGCCGGTTTTCGCCGTCCCCACGACGGTGACGTTGACCAGCTCTTCCAATTCGGTCAGGCTGTTTTTCAGCGCCAGCCCCACGGCCTCTTGGTTGGCCGCCAGCGTGGCGCCGGCGGATTCGAGCCCCTCCGGCAGATCTTTGAAGCTCAGCGCGATCGGCCCGGCAAATCCGTCCCTGCGAATGGCAAAGACGGTCACCGAGGCGGAACCCTTGCTGGGCATCACGATCCGAGAAGGGATCAAACGCAACTCGAAATCGGGCTGCGGGTGGCTGATCCGGAGCCGGTAGGCATACTCCTTTCCGGCCTGACGCCTGGTGTCGCCGATGTGTACGAAGTATTTTCCGTCGGCGGGCAGCTTGATCATCAGGTAGGAATCGGCATGGTCGGTGTTCAGTCCCGACGCGGCGTCGTAATGATCGTCGTTCAACGCGATGATCTTGCCGTCCGCATTGGTGACTTTGACGAAGGAATCGAACGGAGAACCGAGCCGGCGGGCCTGGACTTCCGCGACGATGGTCTCGCCGGCTTTTCCTTCCACCTCGAAGACGTCCCAGTCACCCGGGCGATCCGCGCGCCCGTTGACGATGATGGGAAGAGCCACTTTCTGGGCCGTGGCCGCCTCGTCGTTGGGTTCCTGTTCCCGGCACTCGGGCAGCGTGTCCAGGGCAAACTGCACGTAGTTGGAAAGACGCTCCCCGTTCGCGGCGGCAAGCAGATAGTGCCCCGGTGTTGCGTCTTGGGGGGGCGGTGCCATCGTGGTCTCTTCCAGATTCCAGCCTTCCATCTCGATCGCCACCGGTTCACCCACACGGCCTCCCAAGGGGAAGATGCTGGTCACGAACGGCAGCTCGCCGATCGTAATCCGATACACGAAACTCTCCCGGCCGCGAAACAGCGCCTCGTTGATGCTCAGCACGTACTCGCCGTCCGCGGGGACTTCGTAATAGATGAGCGGATCGGGATTCGAACGGAAATCGTCGTTGTACGCGACCTCGTTGCCCTTGGCATCGTGCAGCCTCAGCACGGCTTGAAACCAGCCGGGAACGCCGTCGGGGACGTAGGGGATCAAGTCCCGGGCTTTGGCGGTGATCACCAGACGCTGCCCCTCGCTCGCCGAAAAACGGTACCGGTTCACCTCGCCCGCGGCGATCTGGCCGTTCATCGTACAGGGCACGGGGATCCGCAGCACGATTTCTTCCGGCGGCCTCTTGCGTTGGGCCAGATGCTCCCTGCCGAGCACCGGCAGTTGCATGGTCTTCATCGGCTTGCGGGCAACTTCGGGCACTTGGCCCACGTAAAAGGACAGCGAGTTGGAGACGCCCCGTTTGGTGACAACCCTGATCTCGCGGCGGCCTGGTTTGGCGTCGGGTTCGATCGTGACTTCGGCAAAGATGAGTTCGGTCTGGGAACCGACGGCCGGTGTGCGTTCGTCCTCGGCGAACCTCCTTTGGATCCGATCGATCAGGTTCTGCTTGGCGATCTCTTTCTCGGACTTTGGCGGCTCTTCTTTTGCATCCGTTGCAACCGGTGGCGGGGCTGCTGGTCTCTCCAGCTTCGCACTGCAATCGCTGCAGACGGTGGCGTCAAGCGGGTTCATACGGCCACACGCCGAGCACATAATGCCTTCCTCTGCCCCCGCAGCAGCGGGCGGGCCGATGGGCGCGGGAAACTCGTACCAAGCCATCTTGGCGGCCATGACGTCGTCCACCGTCGTTTCCGGCTTTCGCAACTCGTTCAGTTGCTGTTGGACCAACCCGAGCTCCTGATTGCCCAGGACCCGGGAGTACTCGACCAGCCGGACGGAAACCCCTTCCCCGCTCACCACCACGTGAGCAGGATTGAGGAGCGCCTGACCGCCCAGCCGGATCGGGAACGTCGTGCCCTGCTGGCCACCGGCCGGATAGACAAACCCGATGTACTGGTTCTGCGCCCAAGCCGAGGATGCCGCGGCCAGCAAAACGGCCAAAGCAAACATGGCAAATCGAAGCTTGTACATAATGCCTTTCCCTTGATGTCTTTTTCCTCTACATGATCTCTTCCAGCATCCCGGCCGACTTCATGCCTTCGTTTTCGGTGTCCAGTACGTAGGCATCAAGACCCCAAGGATGGGGTAGTTTCGCGGTGGCATCGATACCGGCCAACAAATAGAAGCTGCCCAGGAGGTCCGCCGGATAGACGGGCCTCTCCGCTACAAACTCACCGATTTTGTCGGACGAACCGACCGCCCGGCCGCCTTTGAATCCGCCGCCGGCAACCAACACGGTGAAGACGGCCCCATGGTGATGGCGACCCCCGTTCCAAGGCGGCGCCCAGTCGATCTTCGGGGGCCTGCCAAACTCGCCGGTACACCAAACCAGGGTACTGTCCAGCAAGCCTTTCTCGCTCAGATCCGCAAGCAGCGTTGCCAGCCCTTGGTCCAACAAAGGACATTGCCGCCGCATCGTCGGAAAGTGATTGGCGTGCGTGTCCCAGCCACCGGGGAAGCTGATGGTGATGTAGGGCACCCCCGCCTCGACCATCCGCCGCGCCGCCAGACATTCCTGCCCGAACGTGTTCCGCCCGTAACGGTCCCGGAGTGCCGCAGGTTCGTTATCGAGGTTGAAGACCTCTTTCCCCCTGCCCAAGATCAACCCGTAGGCGTTCTCTCTGGCCGCCTCGGCGGCAGCCATCTCCGGGACGTCCGCCAGGCCGTAGCCCATAAGATTGACCTTATCGACCAATTCGCGGCGGGCCTTCTGCCGCCCGTCGTCGATTCCCCGGTTGACGATTCCCTGCACCTCGAAACGCTCCGCATTCGGATCGCCGCCCGTGGCGAACGGTTTGTACGCGGGGCCCAAGAAGCCCTCCTCGGAAAACCGCCCGGCGGCCTGGAGCATGACGATGTAGGGCGGAACCAGCCCCTTGTATTCATCTTTTTTGAAGTACGTGAAAATAGCACCCACGCTGGGGTAAGCCAACCGCCCGCCGGGCGCGTGGCCCGTCTGCATCAGGTAGGCCGCCGTCTCGTGACCGTTATTGCCATGTGTCATGCTGCGGATCAAGGCAAACTTGTCGGCCTGCTTGGCAAGATGGGGGAACAGGAAGCTGAGTTGGATTCCATCCACGTTGGTGGGGATGACTCTATCAAACTCGCCCATATAGTCGTAACCCGTCCCCGGCTTCGGGTCCCAGGTATCGTTCTGCGACATGCCGCCCCACAAGAAGATCTGGATGACCGACTTGACCTGGCCTTTCTTGGCCTTGGCGGTGGCGGCCGCATCCCGAGCGGCCTTGTCGTCTGCCAGCTTCTGCTCGGGCGTCTTCTCGGGCTCGGCCGCAAAAGCGCGGGAGCCTAAACCGCTGGCCGCGACCAGACTCGCTGCACTCCAAGCGCCTCGCCGCATGGCCTCGCGCCGAGACACACGCTGTTGGTTATGTGGATCGTGGTTTGTGCTCATGATCTCCGTTCTCCTTCTGCTCCCGATGGGAGCGTCGTGCTAAGAAACCGACCGTTTCGAGTCAAGTTAATGCCGCAAAAGAAACTCGGGACTGTTGATCAACGCCCAGGCCAGATCGATCCAGACGTCGCGCCCTTTCGCAACTCCGGTGTTGGTGTGTTCCTCCGCGGCCTTGACATCCGCTTCCGTCGGAAACCGCGAAAGAATTGCCAGGTAAAGCCTCTCGGCGATTTCCTGCGGTTGGCCGCCGGCGGCGATCAGTGCCGCCAGTTTTGGGCCGTTCTGAAGCTTGCTCTGGATCGTGGCCGCGTTCAGCATGTGCAGCCACTGGGGCGTGGCGAGTTCGCTGATACGCTCGGCTTCCAGCCCCGTATCGCGCCCCGAACGTCCGAACAACGCCAGGAACGAACTGGTGATGCTGCCGTCGGCCAGAGCTACCGCAGGCATGTCGCTGGGAATATACGTGAAAGGTTCCGGAACGGCGCTGGTGTACAGGTCCGAAGCACCGGTAATGTCGTTCAAAGCATCGATCAGCACCTCGGCCTCCACGCGCCGCAATGGATAGCTGGCAAAGTTGGCAAGGGCTTCCGGCTGTTGAAATCTCGGTATCGACGAGAACCGGTAGGTGGTCGAAGTGAAGATCAACCGCTTCAGATGCTTCAGATCCCAACCGCTGGAGATCAACTCTGCCGCGAGGTAGTCCAACAGTTCGGGGTTGCTCGGCGGGTTGTCCTGGCGAAAGTCGTCGGGTTCGTGGACGATGCCGCGTCCCATGGCCCACGCCCAAGTGCGGTTGGCGATGGTGCGGGCAAACCAAGGATTCTCCGGCCGGATCAGCCAATCGGCAAACAGCTCCCGCGGATCGCGGTCCGGCGGAACGGTGATCTTGGTGCCGTCCGGAAAAGCGGCATCCAGCGGCCCGTTCTTGTCGATTGGTTCGGCCAGGGCCTGGGGAATCTGATTGGTCACCGTCACGGACTTGGCCACGGCGTCGATCCCTCGAGCGGTACTGCCGGGCACAGCGGCCGATTTGAGAGGATCCCAGAAGACGATTTCCTCTTTCCACTCGCTGGTGGGCTTGTAACCGACCTGCGAGAAAAACACGGCCGTACCGGTCCGGCGGTCTTCGGGCCACAAATGAATCCGTTCGCCCATGAAGGCCAACGCCACGGCCCCGGCAATATTCTCCGAGGTTTCCTCCTGGATGGCGCGGTAAAAGTTGACCGGCCCGACGCGGAAATTGCTGCCACTGGAGGTGAGCAGTTCCCGGGCAAACTGGTCGTACGGCTTGTTCCTCGCAATCGATTCCCAAACCCAGCGGTGATAGGCCTGCGCCGCATTGGGCCAAAGCGTGACGGGGAACTCGGCCTTGATTCTCAGGACGTCACTCCATTTCATGGCCCAGAAATCGGCATGGTCGGACCGGCTGAGCAGACGGTCGATCAAGGCGGCCCGCTTGCTCGGGTCCGGATCTTGGATGAACGCTTTGGCCACTTCCGCAGGGGGTAGCTTGCCGGTCAGGTCCAAGTACGCGCGGCGGACAAACACGGCGTCGGAGCAGAGAACCGGTTCGATCCCCAACGTCTTCAACTTTGCCAAGATAATCTCGTCGATCCGGTTCGCCGGCTGCGGCGGATCGGAACTGTCCACAATGCCTGCCACTTGCCGGGAGGCGACCAGTCGGTAGAGCGCCGCTTTGGCCTGCTGGGCCTGGTTGCGTTTCTCGTCGGCGGCCGCCATACCAGCCGCATACGCCGCCCGGGTTCTGTCGGCTTCCTCTTTCAGCGGAACGGCCGCAGCTTCCGCCTCCTTGGCGGCTTGTTCATCCGCCACGTGGCTCTCCTTGGCTGCGGCGATCCGTTGCTTGAGGCTCTCCAGAGCCTCGTCGACCGCCTTCTTCCGCGCTTCGGCCCTGGTAAAATCCTGTGCGGCGGTGTTGGCCTGAACCGCCGTCTGGTCCAGCTTCTGCGCTGCGGGGGTCAGAGCGGCCTTGGCATCGTTGGCCACTTTGCGTTTGGCGGCGGCATCGGCGGTGGCCAGCTGGATTGCCGTATCGAGTTGGATGATCTCCTTGGCCGCTTCCTGAGCCGCCTGGGCCGCCGTGGTGGCGGCGGCGACTTGGTTCTTGGCGCCAGCCAGTGCCTCGTCCGCCGATTTCTTCTGCGCCTCGGCTTCGGCCAGCTTCTGCGCGGCGGCCGCAACCGGAGCCTGCGCCGCTTGCTCGCTCTGCTGTGTCTGAGTCAGGGCGGCCTTGGCCTCGTCGGCCGCTTTGCGCTTGGCGGCGGCCTCGTCAGCGGCCTGCGTCTTCTCGGCATCCGGCTTAGCGGCATCTTCGGCAACTTGCTTGGCCGTGGCCTCGGCAGCCTGCGCGGCCTGCGCGGCCTGCTCGGCGGCCTCCGCCGCGGCGGCCGCCGCAGCCACTTGGTTTTTCGCATTGGCCAAGCCATCGTCGGCCGATTTCTTCTCTGCCTGGGCTTCGCTCACCTTCTGCGCCGCGGCCGTGGCCTGAGCCTGGGCTTGCTGCTCGCCCTGTTGCAATTGAGCCAAGGCAGCCCCAGCATCCGCCGCCGCTTTTCGCTTGGCGGCAGCTTGTGCTACCAGCTGATTCTTCTCCTCGGCCGTTTTCTCCCCGGCCACGGCGGCCTGCTCGGCCGCCTGGGCAGCCGCGGTTGCGGTGGCTATTTGGGTCTTGGTGTTTGCCAAGGCCGCGTCGGCCATTTTCTTCTGCGCCGTCGCCCGAGCCAACGTCTGGGATGCAGCGCCGGCCAGTTTTTGCGAATTCTGCTGCGCTGCCTGTGCTTGCGTCAGGGCCGCTTTGGCGTCGTCCGCCGCTTTGCGTTTGGCGGCCGCGTCGGCTGCGGCCTGCTGCTTCTGGTCGTCGGGGACTGCTTTGGCGTTGGCCTCCGCCGCCTGGGCCGCCTGCTCGGCGGCTTGATGAGCGGTCGTGGCAGCGGCGACTTGGTTTTCGGCATTGGCCAGAGCCTCGTCGGCGGTCTTCTTCTGCACCTCGGCTTCGGCCAGCTTCTGCGGGGCGGCGTTGGCTTTTTCCGTCGCCCGCTGCTCGTTTTGCTGTGCCCGAGCCAAAGCGGTTTTGGCCGTGTCAGCCGCCTTGCGCAGGGCGACCGCCTGATCCGTGGCTTTCTTGGCTTCCTCGTCAAGCCGGTTGGCCGCGTCGGAGGCGATCTTCGCGGCGGCCTCCGCCTCCTTGGCCACCTTCTCGGCGGCATCGTAAGCGGCCTGCAACGGTGCCGCGATGGCCCTAGCCTCTTCCAACGCCTTGTCCAGCGGAGGCTTGGCGTCGGTTGCGTCGGTCAAGGCTTTGACCGCAGCGGGCACGGCGGCCTCAGCCTGCTCCAAATCTTTCACACCCTGCTCGCCCGCCAAATTCTTCGTATCCGCGGCCTTTTGTCGCGCGGTGATGGCCACCTTGCTCGCTTCGGCGTATGCCGCATCGGCCTTTCGCATGGTGTCCCTTAAAGGCCCGATCGCTGCTTCCGCCTCCCTGGCCGCCTTCTCGGCCGCCTCGTAGTCGGCCTTGGCCTTGGCCTCCGCGTTTGCTTCTGCCGGCGCGGCTGCTTCTGCCGGCGCGGCTGCTTCTGCCGGCGCGGCTGCTTCTGCCGGCGCGCCTGTCTCGGCCGCCGCGTTGGCCGGCTTCGGTTCCTCCCCGGCATGGACCGAGGGCAAAATGGTAATCGCGAGGGCAACCCAAAGTGGCAAAAAGATCTTGATTCTCATCGCAAATCGCCTCGAGGATGAACTGTGGAGGGACTTTTCTTGCTACCCACGGAGCCCTTGAGCGTCTCCGTTTTCTGCGGATCGCGGTATCTCAACACCAGGAACGCAATCGTCACGGCAGGGCCTTTCTCGAAGACATTGCCGGGTGGGTCAGTCAGCAGACGCATCAAGGGAATGCGGCTCCGACGGCTGCATTTTAACCACAGCCTGTGTTGTGGGTTGGATTAAAGGCGGATTACTGAATCATAGCCTACCCGGTAGGCTGCTGTCCTGCAACACCCCCAGATCGCGCCGCGTGCTAGTTTTCCTCGCTGACAAGAAGGCTTTCCCGTCCAGGCAAGCGGGCTGCACGCTCGTTTTGCCCCCCTGCTAGCAGTCCATCCCGAAAAAAAGCTTGTCTTGACCCGCGTGGCATGAAAACCCTACGATCCGACGAGTTTTTTGCGCACCCCGTGCGCGCATGCGTTTTCCAGGGTGGTGACGGATAGATATCGCGTCCAATCCGCCGTCTGGCGTAGACCTAAGGATCGTTTGTGTACCGGAAACTGTCGCTGTACATTCTGCTGCTGGCTTTCGCTGTTCGCATCGCGGCCGGCTGCTGGTGGGAGCAGCGGTTGCCGGAGGGCGTGGAATTTGCCTTTCCGGACAGCGAAACGTACTGGGAGCTGGGGCGCGCGGTGGCGGAGGGGCGGCCGTTTGAAATGAATCCGGATCGCCGCGTGTTTCGTACGCCCGGATACCCGGTGCTGCTAGCAAGCGTGTTTTGGCTGGCCGGAGACGATCCGCCGGTTTTGGCGGCGCGCGGCTTGGGCGCGATCTTGGGTGTGCTGGCCGTGGGCGGAGTCATGGGCTTGGCGGGCTTGTTGTTCGATCGGCAGACGGCCCTGCTGGCCGGCGCGGTGGCGGCGATCTACCCCGACGCGGTGGCGATGAGTACGTTTGTGTTGTCCGAGGCGCCGTTCTGTCCGCTGATGATGCTGCACCTGTGCTGTTGGACGCTCGCTTGGCGCGCCGGCGTGCCGGGGCGTCAAGCGGCCTGGTGGTCGCTGGCGGGAGGGGCGGCTGCCGGTGTGGCGACTTTGACGCGTCCCAGTTGGCTGTTGTTCGTTCCCTTTGCGGTCGGTATCAGCCTGCTTCGCACGGCAGATCGGCGGCGTCTGGCCTGGATCGGCCTATGGTCGATCGCCGGCTTGCTAGCCGTCATGGCTCCGTGGTGGGTTCGCAACGGGCGGGTGACTGGAGCTTTTGTGCCGACCACACTGCAGGTCGGCGAGAGTCTGTACGACGGGTTGAGCCCACAGGCGACCGGCCAGAGCGACATGCGGTTTGTGGATGAGTTTCGCGCGCAGTTGCGCGCGGAAGACGCGGCGAATCCGCGGGCGGCGAGCCAAGGCGGCTGTTTCGAGGCACGGTTGGATCGCCGCATGCGCGATGCGGCGGTCGCTTGGGCGGTGCGTCATCCGGGGCGTGTCGTCCAGTTGGCGGCGGTGAAATTCCTGCGGATTTGGAATGTCTGGCCGAACGAAGCGTCGCTCCGCAGCTGGACGTTCCGTGTCGTACTGACGATCGCTTACGTGCCGCTGCTGGTCTTGGGACTGGGCGGCGTGTGGCGAACCGCCCGTTTCGGCTGGCCGTACCTGCTGTGCGTCCTGCCGGCCGTGTATTTCACCGCCTTGCACATGGTGTTTGTCGGTTCGATTCGCTACCGGCAGCCGGCGTTGCTGGTGCTGATCGTGCCCGCCGCAGGCCTGGCGATCCACGGGTGGCGCGGGATGCGCGGGGCGGGGGCAGCGGAAAGCGAAATGGTTCAAGAGCCAACGGGTTCTCCAAGGGGCGTGGAAGGATAGTCTGGCTCGTTTCGCGCCCGACGACTGGGCGTGCAGCGAGAGGGAAGCGAGTCATTCAGACCGGCGGTGATTTCGTCGGAAAGGCGCGCGGGGCAACTCGCGATCACAGGCGATGCACGAACGGAAGCGTGGACAACTGGCTCGCACAAACGCCTTTCTGCGCGGCGTCTTGCTGACCTGCGCCGTGGTGGTTGGCGGTCTGCTGGTCGTCTGGCTGGCCGTCAAGTCGCAGGTTCACGATGAAATTCGGGGGCAGGTGGAACGGCAGTTCGCCGAACGGTACCGCGAGTTCCGGGTGTCCGTACGGCATGCCCGAATGTACGAAGGCCGGGGGGTGGCGATTCACGGGTTGTCCGTCAGTCGCCGCGGAGACAATCGGCCGCTGGCCTACGTCAGCGAGGTGTTCGCCGAGTGCGCGGTGGACATCGAATCGTTGCTGTCCGGGAAGAATCCGCGGGCGAATCACATCCATCTTTCGGGATTGAAACTGTGGGGGGAGCGTCAGGACGACGGCTCGTGGGACATCGCACGATTGTGGCCGCTGCCCGAATTCGGTTCGTCCCACCCGTCCGTATCGATCCGCGATGCGACCATCGAGGTCAGCGATCCACGGGGCGGCGTCCGCCGGTTGCTGAACTTTCGCAACGTATGCCTGGACATGACGCCGTCCGTTCCCGCCGGGAACGCCGCGCGAGCGGACACCAGGCAGGCCCCGCCGCCGGCACGGATTCGCGGCCGCGCCGACGGCGATCATTTCGAAGGGCTTGCGTTTCAGGGCTGGATCGACGCAGCGCGATCCGCTTGGAGTGTCAGCGGCAAGGTGCACAGGCTCCAATGGTCGGCGCCGCTGCACGAGGCATTGCCTTTGGATCTGCAGCAGCGACTGTCGTCCGCGGTCGCCGTCCACGGCCAGCTGGATTTGGAATTCAGCGTGGGCAACGGCGAGTCGCCCGCCGATTTGCCTCGTTTCTTAATCAAGGGAGCCTTGGCCTCGGGCCAGATTCGCGACCGTCGGCTGCCGTTCCCCTTGTTCGACGTCCGCGGGCGATTCGAGTTGGACAACAAGCGGATGTGGCTGGACCAGTGTTTTGCCCGCAACGGAGCCACGACGGTGACGCTGCAACTGGAACGGCGAGGCTGGCACGCGGACGCTCCGCTGACCGTCGTAGGAGCTGCGCGGCAACTCGAATTGGACCGACGCTTCCTGGAGGTCCTGCCGCTGGACCTGCAGGACGATTGGGCAAACTACGATCCCGCGGGGACGATTGACGCCGAATTTCAGCTTGCATTCGATGGACGGCAATGGACGCCCGAACTGACGATCACCTGTTCGGACGTTTCCTTTGCCTATCACAGTTTTCCTTACCGGCTGGAACGCGGCCGCGGAAGGCTGCACCTGAAGGACGATCGGATGCAGATCGACCTGACCGCTGCCGCAGCCGGCCAGGACGTCGCTTTCCTCGGCGAATTCCACAACCCCGGGCAGAATCCGACAGGCTGGATGGAGTTCAACTGTCCCCGGCCGATTCCGCTGGACGAAAAACTGCTGGCCGCGCTGATCGATCCCAGCGCGCGCGACGTGGTGCGATTGCTGCGGCCCTCGGGCACCTTCTCCGCCCGCGGCCGCTTCGAGCGAACGGATCCTCGGCAACTCAAATTGCACCGGCAGGTTCAAATCGAATTGTTCAACGGCGGCATTCAATACGAGCGGTTCCCTTATCCGCTGGGGATGATTCGCGGCCAACTGCTGTGGGATGACCACGGTTGGACCTTTAAGAATTTGACGGCCCGCAACGATAACGCCTACGTCGAGGGCTCGGGGTTCTGGCGGGCAACGCCGCAGGGCGACAGCGAACTGGTCCTGAATCTCGTCGGCACGGATGTGCCGCTGGAAGATGGATTACGGGACGCCTTGCAGCCGGGGGCTCGGGCCTTGTGGAACCAGTTGCGGCCGCGCGGCACCATCGATCACTTGACCGTCGGGATCCGCTACGCCTCGGCCAGCCGTTTCCTGGGGATCGACGTCACCGCCCAGAAATGGCGCAAGAAGATGAACGACGAAGGCCGCAGCATCACGATCCAGCCAACCTGGTTTCCCTATCGGCTGGACGAAGTGGCCGGAACGGTGAACTACAGCAACGGCCGCGTCCAATTGCGAAACATTTCGGCGATCCACGACCAGACGCAGATCAACGTCAGCGGCGCGTGCGGCGTGGGCCACGACGGTTCCTGGACGGTCCAGTTGCCCAACGTCGTCGCCGACCGCATCCTGCTCAATCGGGAATTGCGGGCGGCGTTGCCGAAAGAAATGGGCAAGGCGGTCGAACGGATGGGCTTCGAGGGCGAACTCAGCCTGCGGGGCTCCCTGGCCTTTTCCGGCTCACCCGCAGCGGACGAGCTGCCCACTGCGGCTTGGGACGTCATCCTGGACGTCGAAGACGCCAGCTTGCAGTGCGGGTTTCCTCTCGAACATCTGCACGGCGAAGTCCGCCTGGTCGGCACCAGCGGCGAAGGAACGTTTTCCAGCCGCGGTGAGTTGAACGTCGATTCCGTGATGTATCGCGACATTCAACTGACCGGGGTGACCGGACCGATGCGAATCGATCCGTCGGGCATCGCCTTTGGCACGGAAGCGGATGCCGTGGTTCCCGGACGTGTCCCGCAGCCACTGACCGCGCGGACGATTGGCGGCCAGTTGTCGGCGGACATCCGGGTCGGTTTCGAGCCGGAATTGCCGTACCGCCTGCAGTTGCGTTTGGATCGCGGCGATCTGGCCGAGTTCGCCCAGGAGATGGAACTGAAGAGCCAGAACATTCGCGGCCGAGCGAACGCGCTGCTGACGTTAAGCGGCAACCGATACGGCTGGCCGTCCTGGCGCGGCACCGGCGCCATCCGGCTGTTCGAAGCGGACATCTACGAGATCCCCGTGATGTTGGCCTTGCTCAAGCTGCTCAGCATCCGCCAACCCGACACCACGGCGTTCACCAGCAGCGAGATCGACTTCCGCGTCCAAGGCGAGCACGTCTATCTGGACCGAATCAATTTCAACGGCGACGCCGTGAGCCTCAAAGGCCGCGGCGAAATGGACTTGGAACGTCGCATCAACCTCAAGTTCTACTCGCTGGTCGGACCGGGCGAACTGAACCTGCCCATCGTCCGGGCGGTGGTCCGCCAGGCCAGCAAACAGCTGCTGCTGATCCACGTCACGGGCACGCTGGACCAGCCCCAGTTGACCCGCGATCCGCTGCCGCTGCTCAAGGAAACGTTGGAGCAGATTTTCCCCGAAGCCGTCGGCGGAGAAGTCCTGTCGGGCTTGCCGCCGCTGGGCCTGCCGTCGCCGATGCCCGTACGGCGTTGAACGAGCGGATCGAACGAATCAAGAAACACCAAGAAATAAAAAAAGTCATCGCACGACGATCCATCGTCGTGCGATGACCTCTATCCTGAAACGGAACAACTCGGGGTCGTCCCGCCCTCCCGGTTTGTCTCAGTGCTCGGTATCGGCTGCCAGCACAGCTCGGCTTCAGTACGATTGGGGATTTTGAGGAGATGCGGCCGAAAACGCGCAGGCCAACGCTCGTCGTGGCGGTTGTGACCCGACGAAGAACAACACACGGCAGCAAGACAGCGCCTTGATCGCCCCGCTGACGCTTTGGCATACTACCGGGCCGTGCCCAATTCGGGCGAACCGCAGGACCGGAGTTGCAACCGCGAGCCGTCCCGCTGGGCGGCAATCGAACCGGGAAACATTCTCTTCCACGGACCGACCGGCGGCGTACTGGCCAAGTTCGCCAGATCTTCCCAGCGCTCGTGCCCCATCGCTTGCAGCGGCCAACCCTGCCGTCGCCAAATGGCCATCCACAGCTCGCGCACCAGATAGCGGGGCACATGGGCCAGGGGGCCACAGTCCACCGTCACCTGGACGGGCGAATCATCCTTGACGCAGCGAACCTGAAGGTCTTCGAGCAAGCCGGCGACGACCTGTTGCACGTCTCCGGCCAGCGTCGCCAAACGCGTGATGGCCCCCACCACGTTGGGGTTGTAATGCGCGGCCAAGTGCGGCAGCAATGCGTGCCGAATTCGGTTTCGCGTGTACCGCTGGTCGACGTTCGAGCGGTCTTCTCGAGCAGCTTGTCCGAGCGCGTCGAGGTACTCTTGAACCTGCCGCCGGGAGATTTCGAGCAACGGCCGTACCAGCGACACGCCCGGCACCAGTTCCCGATATCGACGGATACCGGCCAGTCCGGCGATCCCGGTCCCGCGCAGGACGCGGTGCAGAACCGTCTCTGCCTGGTCGTCCGCCGTATGGCCGGTGGCAACGTAGCGAGCCCCCACCCGCTGGGCGGTGTCGCGCAGAAACCGGTACCGCGCGGTCCGCAGCGTTGCTTCGCCCCGAGTGCTCGAGGCCGGTTGCCGGACTTCCTGCGGATCTTGCACGGTTTCCGAATCTGGGGCGGTTCCCCTCCCATCCGGCTCCTGTCCCGAATCGGCGTCCCTGTCCGCCCATCCGACCTCGCAGGGCATCCCCAGATGCTGGCACAGTTGGACGACAAACGCCTCGTCCGCCAGCGCGTGTTCCCCGCGCAGGCCGTGGTTGAAGTGGGCCGCGATCAATTGTCCGCTACCCGACTCGCGAACGGCGGTCAAGCCGCACAGCAAGGCCACGCTGTCCGGTCCGCCCGAGACGGCTACCAGGACCGTCACATCGCGCCACACCTCGGGCGGCCAGGCACGGATCAGATGCTGCTGGAATACGATCGTTTGAGGCATCAGCCGGAGGAGAGACTCTGGTGCTCGCGGTCAGCGGCGGAACGTTGGTTTGGTCCTCGGCCCGCCGAGGTCTAAGTGGGCGCTGGGGACGGCGACCGGCGGATTCGAATCGCTCTCGTCGGCCTCCCATGACACGCCGGTCTCCGTCGCCGTTTCGGCGGCGGGATCGGTCGGGAACGTGGTCGCCGTCGAGGCCAAGGGCGCGGCCGGGACGCCGTTTCGCAGCACCGCCCGCTGGTAGGCGAGATTGATGTGCTGCGAAAAGGACTCGCGCACCGCCGGCTGGATATTGCCCAACTGGGTAGCGACACGTTGCATCCCGGGCCCATTCAGTTCGGCGGCTTGCGACACCTGGCCGACAAACTTTACCGACTCGGAGAAATTGACATCCACGGCCCTAGCCACCGCTGGGTACAGTGTCTTGACCAGAATCTCCGCCCCCAGATGATCCAGGCGCGCGAATACGTCCATCGTACATGTCACGACCGGCTTCCCGCCTCGATCGGCATAGCTGGATCGCACCACCAGGACACAGTTGCCCGAGACGGGGTTATGGAACATGGGGCCGTCGTAAGTCCCGTCGGCGTAGTAGACATGGACTTCCGGCGTGCCGTAGATCAGCTCGGCACGGCTAACCGTTCCCGCGCCGTCCAGGGCGTCAAACGTGTGCGGCCCGACGCGGTTGACTTTGACCTTGGTGATTCCCATCATCTGCCAGATATTGACCACCACTTCCGGGTAACGCAACAGAAAGACGTGCAGATCCGGGTCGCAGTCCACGACCTGCGTCGGCAAGCGGCGGTAGATCGTCGGCCGCGTGACCACGCTCTGAACCTTGCTCCGAGCGGGCTCGCTGAGCTGCGCCAACGGAATGGCTTGCAGGGCCTCGTCCCGGAGCTGCTTGTTGAAAATGATCTGTGGCGGCTGTGCCCACGCAACGGGCGCAGCAAGCAACAGCAGGCACGAGCACACGACGGCCCGGCAGACGCTGGCGCCCGATTGCCAAGGCGGCGCGCACCGCCCCCAGGAACGGAATGTCACGATCGCGCCCGCTGCGGCGCGCAGCGCGACCGGACGCTGGTCGAAATCCATATAGCCCCCCCCTTGAGTCGGCATCATACGGCAGAGTCGCAAGAGATACCGATTCCCAAGAGTATTCGGCCGAAAGCGAGGTTGACGGTCAGAAAAAATCGTCCGATCGTTGGCAATTTGCAGGCATCGGAAATCCGCGTCCCGGGGGACGGTGGCGCCGAAGATCCGTCCTGGGCTACATTTCTCGCTGCGACCATCCGCAAATCGGGTCCGGCTGGAGAGTGACGCAAGCTATGCCGATTTGTATGAATGCGGCCGAGCGTACTGCCGTGCGCTGTTCTTGCAGTTAGAGGCGGGTTAAGCAAGAAGCCGAAAGTTAGTATTTTACCAGCTTTGCGTAATCTAAGAGAGTTCGCACATGTATGAAGCCTTCTATCAATTGAAGACTCGACCGTTTCCTTCGACGCCGCGGACCGATCTGTATTATCCCGCCTCGGCGATCGAAGCGAGCCGACAGACGCTCACGCGATGTATTGAACGCGCCGAAGGTCCGGGGTTGTTGGTGGGCGGTCCCGGCACGGGCAAGTCCCTGGTGTGCGGATTGCTAGCGAATCAGTTCGGCGAGCGGTTCTGCCTGGTCAAATTGGACCATGCCCGGTTTTCCACGCGCCGCGCGTTGCTGCAAGCGGTGATGTTCGAGTTGCATCTGCCGTATCGTGGACTGGACGAAGGCGAGTTGCGGCTGGCGCTGATCGATTTCGTCAAGTCGCCCGATCCGGATCGGGAGGGGCTGCTGCTGTTGATTGACGAGGCCCAGACGCTGTCGGCGCGGCTGATCGAAGAAATTCGCATGATCGGCAACGTGATCGTCGCGGGCCAGCCGCGGTTGCGGCTGGTGCTGTCGGGCAACACGGCCCTCGAAGAACGGCTGACCAGCGCGAAACTGGAATCGTTCAACCAGCGAATTGCCGCCCGCTGCTATTTGCAGCCGTTGAACTACGACGAGACGGCGGCCTATGTCCAGACGCAGACCGCGGCGGCCGGAGGCGAGCCGAGTCGGGTGTTTGCGGACGATGCCTGGCAAGCCGTCTACCACGCTTCCGGCGGCATCCCGCGATTGATCAATCAGGTCTGCGATCATGCCTTGATGCTGGGGGCCGCACAGCGCCGAACTTTGGACGCGGCCTTGATCGAGGAGGCGTGGGCCGATCTGCAGCAGCTGCCGCTGCCCTGGCCCAGCAAGGCGAATACGGGCCAAGCGGAATCTGGTACGGTGGTCGAGTTTGGATCGTTGGCGACGGACGATTCAGAACCCATGGACGACGAGGACGATGGGGAGCCGCGAGTTACGGCCTCCCGCCGCGAGGTCATCGACCTGTCCAGCCAATTGAACGAGATCGAGTTGCACGTGGCGGAATGGGAGGCGGTGGAAGCTTCCGTTGCGGACGGCCAGCAGGGCCAGCCCGGCCAGGCTGCCGCGGACCTGGCGCCGCCGAGAACCGTGTCAGCGTCCCGCGCGTCGGACCCCTTCGAGGATTGCTTTGAGGAGGAAGAGGTGGTCTTGGATCACTACGCGTCGCTGGAATCGCAATCTCGGCGCCAAGGCCGGGCGGTGCTTAGCCCTCAGGAACTCGAATTCGCCGCGGCGCTGCAAACGATCTTCCAACCGCTGCCGGATGCGGACCAGGCGAACCCGCCGTCGGATTCGCCCGTGGACAGCAAGCCACAGGATGTTTCGGCGACGGAAGTCGTTGCCGCCGCAATGCCCGCCCCTTGCGAGGACATGCCGGTGGCCGTCGTGTTGCAGGACCAGACCGCGGAGGAAACAAGCGACGGCGATGAAGAAAGCCCGGTGACACTGCAAGTCGAGGCCCTGCGGGCTGTCCCGCCCGACGACAGCGACCTGATCGTGGTGCTGGATGCCGAAGCGCACATCGCACAGCTCAGCCGCACTCCCGGCAAGGCACACCGTCAGGAATACCGGCGTCTGTTCACGAAACTGCGCGAAAACTAACTTCGAAGCCAAGGATCCACGATGTCCACTCGCATTTCTCTCGTAACCGGCGGCGCCGGTTTCATTGGTTCTCACATCGCCGAAGCGCTGGTCCGCCGCGGGGACCGCGTGCGCGTGTTGGACAATCTGAGTACGGGCCGGCGGGAGAACCTGGCCGGCCTCGCGGAGCGGATCGAGTTCATCGAAGGCGATCTGAACGATTTGCCACTGGTCGATCGGGCACTGCAGGGCGTCGAAATCGTGTTTCACCAGGCCGCGTTGCCGTCCGTGCCGCTCAGCCTGGCACGGCCGCTGGACACGCACCGCGACTGTGCCACCGCCACGGTGCATCTGCTGGATGCCGCCCGCCGCGCCGGCGTCCGCCGCGTGGTGTATGCGGCGTCCAGCAGCGCGTACGGCGACCAGCCGTTCGTGTCGTTGCGTGAAACCGACTTGCCGCAACCGCTGTCGCCGTATGCCGCCGCAAAACTGGCGGGGGAATACTACTGCCAGGCGTTCTACCACAGCTTCGGCTTGGAAACCGTCGGCCTGCGTTATTTCAATGTCTTCGGACCCCGGCAAGATCCCGGCAGTCCCTACTCGGCCGTCATCCCGCTGTTCATCACCGCCTTGCTGCAAGGCCGGCCGCCGATCATCTACGGCGATGGACTGCAAACGCGAGACTTTTGTTACGTGGCCAACGTCGCCCATGGGAACTTGCTGGCCGCCGAAGCCGCCAACGCCGCCGGACGGATCATCAATCTGGCCAACGGACGAGCGACGGACCTGCTGACGCTGTTAGCCGCCCTGAATCGCCAGCTGGAACTGGACGTCCAACCGCGTCACGAACCTGCGCGCATCGGCGACATCCGCGACAGCACGGCCGACATCACCCAGGCCCGCCGCCTGCTGGGCTACGAAGTCCAGGTCGATTTCGACGAGGGCCTGCGGCGGTCGATCGACTACTACCGCGCCCAGGTTGCGGCCTAGCATCCGTCTGGCTGAGATTTCCGCGACACTTCAGCGTGTACGGATGCTTCAAACGGTGATCGAATGGAAGATGCGCTCACCGATTCGTTGAGTCGTTTGCCGCTTCGTCTTGTTTCCTCAACTCGTCCAGCAGTCGGCCGGCATAGGCGCGGAGAAGCGATTGGTCGGATCGCTGCAATTCGGCCAGCGCGGCGATACCGGAGTCGTCGCCCATCCGGGCAAGCGCCCAGGCAGCGTTGGTCCGCACGGCCCAGGCAACCTCAAAGTCGCGGTTCTCTTCGCGAATGCCAACCTCCGCCTGGACGTCAAGGAAGGGTCGCACGGCAGGGGCCGCTTTCGGATCACCGATACGACCGAGGGCGACGATCAGGAACGAGGCCAACGGAGGCGGACACTCGTCCGTGGTTCGGAACATGTCGTCGCCGTACGCCTCGCGGCGGAACGAGCCGTATGCGTTCGGGGACGCGCTGCCGAGCAGATCGAGCATGAGGGGCACGGCGGTTCGCTCACCGAATCTGCCCAAGAGGATCGCGGCCGACCAGTACAACGGCACGGAGGGCCTGCTGGAAGCTTCGGGCAACGTATAACGGAAGCGGCGCTGGTTGCGATTCTTCAGAAATCCCATCAGCGCCGGCACCGCCGCTCGATCACCCGCAAGGCCGAGGAGAATCGCTGCTTCTTCGCGCGCCGGGAGGTTTGGCGATTTCAGGAGCGAACGCAACGGAGGGGCCGCTTCCTCGCCCGCCAGATAAAGCTGCACCATCGCGTCCAACGCTTCCGGGGTGCCCAGTCGGCCAATCGCTTGTTCCAAGGAAGGAGTTGGACCGGCCGAGGGCGGAAACTGCTGCTCGCGTTCTTCTCTCCAGAAATCCTGGCGATGGAGCACTTCGAGCGACGGGCCGCCAGCAACCGTTCGACCTGCGACGTCGTCCGAGCGCAGGACGCCGAGCCGCACCAGTTCGTCCTGCAGCCGTTCGACGGGAACCTGACGCGGGGGAATGCCGAGTTGGCACGCCATGGCGGCGGCCACCCCGGCAGCCTCGCCCAGATGCTCCAGGTCGGGCTGCATTCGACCGCCAACCAAGGCGTCGTGGTCGCACGAATAGGCCATCGCCGAGACCAGAATCCCCTCGATCCCCCGTGGTAGCAGACTGCGGTAGGGGATACTGCCCACGATCGGTCTGCGCCACAGCCCGAGGATGGCGGTCCAATCCTGTGCCCGGTCGCTCTGATTGGCCGAGTTAGGAAAATGCGTGTCGTAGTTCGACCGCCAGCGACACACGGTATCGCAGAACATCCGTTCGTGGAGGACGTCGTCAAAGGTGACGACGTAGTCGCCGAGGATGCGACGGCTCTCGCGGATATTCAAGCTGACGGCGGAAGATGGGGCCTTCAGGTAGGACGTGGAGATATCACCCAAGTGCGTGGGATCGCGGAGCGGCCCGTGTTCGATCTCGTGGACGAAGCCGTCGGTGCCGCGTCCCTTGGTGAAGCTCGCGCCAGCTGCCATGGCAATACCGCCGTGGCCGGTGGCGTCGATGACCACGTCGGCCAGCAGAACCTGCCGCCCCGCCGCGTTGTCGACGATCACTCCGGTGACTCTGTTTCCTTCCACAGTCGCCCCGGCCCCAAGGCTTTGATAAAACACATCCACCCCGGCTGCGAGCGCGAGGTTCTGCAGTGCGTGTTTCTTGTCTTCGCCGGAGAATCGGACCTTCTCCAGGGGGCCCGCGCCGCCGGATTTCTCCAGCTGGATGCGATCGCCCAACTCCTGCCGCAGGAGGCTTTTCCAGGGTGCCCCCCAGTAATAGCCGTGGACGCGATTGCTGCTGATTCCGCCCAGGTTGGGCAAGATCTCGACCACCGCAACCCGAGCGCCCTGGCGCGCTGCGGCAATGGCAGCGAGCGATCCCGAGGTGCCGCCGCCCACGACCAGCACGTCGTACTTGCCGCGGACCGGCAACTCCGCTGCGGCCTGGCGAATCCGCGGGGTACTTTCCCCCCCTTCGATTCCGTCGAGGATTTCCCGGACCTGGGCCGTGCCGGGCTCGTCTCGGACCGCGACAAGCGATTGGGGTACGGTCGGGCCAACGGCCATCCCCTCGGCGATCTCTGCCGCCACGCTTCCGGCTGTTTCCCCGACGCCCAGCAAGGCCTGAAGGTTCTCCAAGTCCGGCCGCCGGTCGGTTGTGCGTCCGGCAATCACCAAGCCTTCGACGCCGACCGGCAGAACCGCGTTTCGCCGAGAAAAATCGTCGGCGAGGAGATCTTGATCCGTCCATTGCTCGCGACAAGCGACCACGGGCATTTCGTCGATCCAGGACTCCGGAGCCGGCGCGAAGCCGCCGAGGATCATCCCGGACTGCTCGAAATACCTGCGAAGCGAAAAACTCCTTTCCAGCGTCAGTGCATGGAGCATCGACAGATCGCGGGCGATGTCCGACCCAACGCGGGTCTTGACGCAGAGTTCGAGGAAGCCGTCGTGGACCGTGATCGCATTGCCGTCCAGGCCGATATCGGCGGCGACTGACAGGCGACCGAGCGGGAGTGACTTTGGTCGACTCGCGGCAATGAACCGCCGCGCGGTTTTCTCGCCCGCCATGCCGCGGAGAAAGCTGGCGCCGGCCGCTGCGGCCACCCGCGCGTCTGCCGTGGCATCGACGACCACTTTGGCGAGCACGATCTGCCGGCCGCTGCGTCCGGTGAACACGACGCCGCAAACCTGCCGGCCCCGACAGACCACGCCGCTGGGCAACGCGAACAAATAGGTTTTGATCCGCGGACAGCGGACCACGCGCTCGTGGAGATAAGGACCAAGGCGAATCGGATCGAGGCGGGACCGGCTTGCCACGCCTGCCTCGACCAGGTCCGCGTATATGGCCCGGGCCAGCGGCGAGGAATCGGGCGGGGCCTGGGCAACCGCTCTGCACTGGTAGGTGGCTGTCAACTCCCGGCCCAGACGGTTGCGGCTCTCGAGCAACAGGACCGACAGGCCCTCGTCGGCGGCGCGGAGCGCCGCGGCGACTCCAGCCACCCCGCCGCCGGCGACGACTACGTCGGCCTGGCCGACGACCGGCAGGTCACGCTCGCGCTGCACGAGGCGGTCCCACCCCGGCGGCGAGACCCCGAACTGCCTGACCGTCAGTTCGGCAGGTTCTGCGGAAAGCCTCGGTAAGGCCAGTGTCACAGCAATCAACAGCACGGCGCCCATCGTAGCGTTCTTCACCAGCGTCTCCCTGTCACGATTGCGTGGGTCGTAGCCTGATTCTCCGAGTCGGGACGTCGACGCGCCATCCGCTCGACTCGGAGCGTCAAGCTCCGAAGATGCGCGCACGGCCCGCGGATGCTCCCCCTGTCCAACTCTACCGTTTCGCCCTGGGCACTATCTTCACCTTGTTCCGCCGTTCCAGATAGGACTTGAACTCCCAGCGGTCCTGCCATTGGGGCAGGTACGGAGCATAGGCCGGCGTGTCGTACCAGAACTGCGGCTCGGGATCGGCGGGCCAGACCCGCCCCTCGGCGTAGTCCCGGCCCGCGAAGCTGGCGTCCGCGGTCTCGTTCCAAGCCAGCAGTTCTCGCTTCATCCGCTCGAACACTTCCGGCTGCTCGCCGCCGATATCCCGCGTCTCCTGCGGATCGGCAGCCAGGTCGTATAACTGGAAATCGCCTCGGTCCACGTCGTTCGTCAGCAGTTTGTAGCGGTTGTCTACCAGCGCCAGCTTCTTGCCAAAGCGGAACGGAATGGGCTTCGATCGCGAGGAGGGTTCGGCGGTGAGCAGCTGCTTGAGGCTGATGCCGTCCAGCGGTTGGACGAACACCTCGGCGGACAGGCCGAGAATATCGGCGACCGTTGGGAACAGGTCCATGGTGCAGGCGGGATAGTCTGTGACGCGAGGCCGAATGACCGCGGGCCATTCGAGGATGCCCGGCACGCGCAGCCCACCTTCGTAGACCGAGCCCTTGTTGCCGCGCAAGCCGCCCACGGTCTCGGGCCTGATACCGGGCAAACCACCGTTGTCGCTACAGAAGACCAACAGCGTGTTGTCGGCGATACCCATCTGCCGCAAGCGGCTTCGCAGCGTGCCCATGCTGCGGTCCATGGCCACCAGTTCGCCGTAGTGGTGGGCGGAGTTTTCGTCGAGTTCGCCGAAGGCCGCCTTGTCGTCCGACAACGCCTTGAACGGACTGTGCGGGGTGCCATACCAGATGACGGCAAACATGGGACTGCCGCTGCCGAGGTGCTTTTCCAGAAACTTCAGGGCCTCGGCAACCGCGATCTCGGATGAATCACCTTGAAACTCTTCGATTTGGCCCTGGCGGCTCATCAACGGATTCATGTCGTAGAAGTTGCTCACGGAGACCCACTCGTCGAACCCGAAATGACCGGGGTGATGATCGTCCGTAGCGAGAATCGGTGCACCGGGGCCGCGGAGGCCGTTCAAATGCCACTTGCCAAAGTGGCCGGTGACGTAGTCGGCCTGTTTCAACGCCTGGGCGATGGTCTTCTCCTGCCGCCGCAGGGCGTAGCCGTGCTGCAGAACGCCGGTGCGATCGTTCGCTCGCCCCGTCAGTACGCTGGCCCGGGTGGGCGAGCAGACCGGCGCGCCGGCGTAGAAGCGGTCAAAACGCAGTCCGGCCGCGGCCATCGCATCCAGGTGCGGCGTCTTCAAGACGGGATGGTTGCGATATCCCGTCTGGCCCCAACCCATATCGTCCGCCATGACGAATACAATGTGGGGCCGATCGGCCGCTTGAGCGTCACGGCATAAGATCGCCAGGAACGCGACGAGGAGCAGGAATTCGTGTTTCATGGTCATTCCTTCGTTTCTGTCACGAAAGGCTCACCGAGCCGGGTGGATCGAGCACGCTGGCCGGCAGTTCATCTGATAGGATCTGATAGGAAATTGCTTTTCCACCACAGGACTGAGGCTACGCAAGGAAGCGTAGAGATTCAAGGGGGTTGGCAACGACGCTGACCGGCTGCCGGAGTAGCGGCGCAAGTCCGTCATGCTGATTGACAAACTCGCACGGGGTGTTTACGGTGACTTCAGATTCGCGACGGCCAAGGCGTCCCCTGACAGTCAGCCGGGCGGCAATTCTGGCGAGCCTGCTGCCGGCATATCCGATCGGCGACGACGGCGCACCCTCATGGCCCGCAAAGTTCTGTAAGCGATTCCCAACCTTTAGCGACTGCACAGCGCGGTTCTTGCGGCGACTGCGAAATCGAACTGCCCCTGCCCCCGCAGATCATCTCCTTGGCGGATCTGTCGATCACGGCCGCTGGCCAGCCCAGCGAAAGGGTTGTGCTGCGGAAGGGGAAACTCGTGTGGTCTGGCGAATTGCCTGCCCTGCCGACTTCGTTGGACGTTACGTACACGGCCGTCGGCAAGGGCCTGTACGAACTGTCGGTCCTGCCAGGAGGGATTCTGGACCAATTCCAGGTTGATCTGGTCGCCAATGGCTCCGACGTACAACTGCTGGAATGGCTGGCCCTAGGCGGGTTGGTCCTGCCGGCCATCGTGATCCTGGCGATCACCCTGGCCGCGGCCATTTGGAAGCCGTTGCAGGGAATCCTGCTCACGGCTGAGGCCCTTGGCTTTTTCATTACCGCGATGATGCTGATGCCCACAACGCAGACCGGCCCGAACGCTTCGCCGGTGGCCGTCGAGCCTCCGGCGTCCGCCCCCAATGTTCCGCCGGTCTTGGACGCACAGGAACGTCCCAGCGACGGAGGCTAGTTCGGGGCTGCCTCCATTCGTATCCGGCAATGGCAACGAACTTGCCATCCGCTGTGTACTGGTCCACTTTGTCCTGCGTGAGCTTCCAGGTTTCCTTGGGCATGTGCCAGGGTGCAGCATTCCCGAAGTCATGGTCGCTGACGATGACGAAATCGAGTTTCGCCACGTCACGAGCGTGGATGAAGTAGTCGCCCAGGCTGACCGTGGCATCGTAAGGCTTGGACACGCGCGGTTCTCCCATCACTTCGCAACTCGCCCGGATGTCTGGAATCTGCTGCCCGTTCCGCACTAGCTCCGAACCAGGACCGCAAGCCCCACCACGAGGACGAACGCAAGGGGGCGGCAAGCGCAAAGGTGGACGCGGGTTTCGCCGGGGCCAGGCCTTGTGTTCGGTGTTCAGGCGGAGTGATGCATCGATTTCTTGCACCGTCTTTTGCCAACCAGACGATTGGCGGCGGCGGTCTGCTCGGCGAACAAGGTTGGAGACACGATGGGTGCCGGTCAGCCAGTGCTGTATGGCGCTTGCCAGATTTGGCTCGGGAGTCTGGAGCAAGGCATGGATCTGGTTTGGCATCCAGCAGTGGGCCAGAACAATCCACCCGCTTCGCAGTGCTTCCTCCTTCAGACCCAACCGCCCTCCGGAAAACAAACACGCAGAGATGCTCCGATGCGGCGGGAACCGCCCTTTGGGCATCCACGGCGACGGTCAGAGCGTGCTTGTCGCCGAACCACTGGGCGAGCCAACCGACCACGTCGGCCAACGTGCCGTGCTTGAGAATCGGCGGACTCAGCTCGCGGGACAGGTCTCGCGAGATCATCTGGCAGTCCTGAAGCAACGCGTCGATCTTCGCGAACTCCTGCTTCCGTTCATCCTGCGCGCCTTCGGCCAGGCACGAAAGATGAAGGCTGGCAGCCACGAGCAACTGCTGCAAATCATCGTGCAGCAGACGTCCCGGAGGCCGCCCAAAAAGAGGCCGCCGTCTCGATCGGTGAACGGTCGCACGACGCGCCAAATCGACCCAAATGAGACCCGACCCCATTTCTCATTTCCATTTTTTACGGTCCGCCAACGATCACACGTTCGATGCCACGTACACGCTGATATTCCAGGATCCCGGTCTTTCGCTGGAAGGAATCGACCCCGAACAGCTTGCCAAGAACTTGACACGCTACGGTGCCGGGGAAGCGTATGTTGAGGCCCACGCGGCGCAGTAGCAGGGGACGCACCGAGGCTGCGACGGTTTGAGAGAATGCCAAACATGACCGATACACGTACATCCAAATCGGCGTCTTCCTCTGCCAACGGCAGCGGTCCAGCCTACGAGCTTCGGCTGTTGGTCAACAAACACGGCGATTGGCGGCTGGCAATCTGGCAGCTGCCCTCGCCGTCCACGCCCAGGCTGCAATCCCCGGAGTACGTGGCCACGCTGCGGGGGGCCGCGCTGCGGATCGTTGAGAATCGCGTGATCAAGCAGCTCAGCAGGGCGAACATCCGGCTGGGCAGTCTGGCGCCCGGCAAGCAGAAACGCTGGCCGATGGACGAGGATCTGTCGCTCACGCTTGGCCTGCTGTTTCGCACGCTGGCCCCCATGAAGAAACTGGACCGCATTCGGCAGGTGGCAGATGGCATTGACCAGATGAGCCGGGAGGAAGCCGGATACTGGCTGGCGATGGCCATGCACCGCAAGTATCCTCGTCGGGTGCTAGCCGCCCTGAGGACTTTGTTGACATTGCCATCCAATTAGCGTCTCACGAGTTTGGCTGACCGCCTATTGACAAAACACTATCACTTGATAGTATTCCTGTGAACGTGGCGGTCTCCAAGAGATGATCACAAAAATGGAAGATGGCGGGATCGCAGAGTATGAACACCAGCGAAGAGTACTGCATCGCTTGCGGGCAGGACGGGCCGTTGCGCCGCGAGCAGAAGGCCACAGAGTTCGACGTCCGTGGTGAGACGCTCCGCATCACGGTGCCCATGAAGGTCTGCCCCGCTTGTGGAACGACGGAGTTGGAGGATGTCGACCCGGCGGAGATTGCCTTCGCCGAATACCGGCGTCGCAAAGGACTGCTGTCCCCTGGCCAGATCCGAGAAACGCGCGAGCGATACCAGCTCAGTCAGAAGTCGTTTGCGGCGCTGTTGGGGATGAGCGAGGCGACGATTAATCGGTACGAGGGTGGAGGCATCCAGGACGAGGCCCATGATCAAGCGATTCGAGCCTGTGGGAACCCCGACGTGGTAGCCGACCTTTTGAAACGCCGGAGCCACAAGTTATCGGATTGGCAGCGTCTTCGCGTCGAAGCGGCCCTGGGGCACACCGGAGAACCGAGGCAATGGGGAGGGGAACGTATGTTTGACCGAATCGAAATCAACCCGCGGGTCTGCAATGGCAACCCGGTGATTCGCGGAACTCGCATTCCGGTGGCGGTGGTCCTCGACCATTTAGCCGCCGGGGAGGCCTGGGAGTCAATTCTGGAAGGGTTCCCGGAACTGGCGCGCGAGGACATTTCCGCCGCGTTGGTCTTTGCGCGCGAGTTCATCGAACACACCGAAATCGTAGCGGCCGCGACAGCGTGATTTCCGCATGAAACTGTACCTCGATCAGATGTTGCATGCCGATGTGACCAGAGCATTGCGCGCCGCCGGGCACGACGTGGTGCGCGCCGGTGAAGTCGGTCAAGCCCGTGCCGACGACGAGGAAATCCTGGAGCGCGCCGGGCAGGAGGGCCGGGTCGTCGTCACGCTGGACAAGGACTTCGGCGATTGGGCGGTGCTGCCGCTTCGCCTGCACGGCGGGGTGATTCGCGTTAAGGCGCATCCGGCCCTGACGGGAAACGACCTGGCGGTCCTCGTCCCCTTCCTCGAACGCCATCGGCAGGAAGAGTTTCAGAACCGATTGGTGATCGTATCGCGGAACTCGGAACGATGGATCGATACCGCGCCGGGGAACTGAGCACCCACGATTTGGAGCCTTACATTCCGTTCTACCGAAAGTCACACCATGTCAGATGAGTCTGCACCCTCCCGGCCCCGGCTGCTGATCGAGGAGTGACTGCCGATTGCGGAAATCGGCGAGGAAAGCGTCCGCGAACGCACGCCGATGACGCCGTTTCCAGCGCCGAACCGACTGCACGTCTGGTGGGCGCGGCGGCCCTTGGTCGCCAGCCGTGCGGCGGTGCTCGCCAGCCTGTTGCCCGCCGACGCGGATCGGCAGAAGTTCCTGCACATGCTGGGGATTCACGGAGATCCAGTTGCAGCAAGGGTCAGAATTGCTGAGGCGACACGCGACGGCGTGCGACTGGGAAAGGACGCCTATGGCTACTCCCGAGCTTTCATCTACACGCCGGACGAGGACGAGATCGCGTGGCTGAAAGGCAAGCAGAAGGAGGCCGGTTACAGCGACGAAATCGTGGTGCTCGATCCGACGGCAGGCGGCGGGAGTATCCCGTTCGAGGCAGCGAGACTGGGGCTCAACGTAGTCGCCAACGACCTGAACCCTGTCGCTTGGCTGATCCTCAAGGCGACTGTCGAGTTTCCGGCGAAATACGGTCAACAACTACTGACGCGGTATCGCCAATTGGGCGACACTCTCGTCAAACGAGTCCGCGAGCAACTGGAATCGTTATATCCGCCAGAGCCGGAGGAAAACTGCGTCTGTGACGGCTATCTCTGGGCTCGCACGATCACCTGCCCATACTGCAACGGGTTGGTGCCGTTGTCGCCGAACTGGAAGCTGGATTCCAAGGGAAAAGGCGTGCGGCTCCCGATCTGCCCAATCCGGCAATGATGCTCGACCAGATCGAGGCCGTCTTGAACGCGGACGCTGTCCTGCCACCGGGTGTGGATTGGAAGCCCTTGGATGCCGGCTCGTACCGCGCGCAGTTGCCCGGCATGCTGGAGCCGGTACGAGCTACGCCCCGCGCTGAAGTGTTCGACGACCATTGCGACAGCCACGTGTTCCTTTCACCAGGAGGCTGGTTCTTCGAGCAGTTGGCCGACCAGGCCGGCGCCGACGGCGAGGATGTGACCGAACGGGCTCAGGGCCATTTCTGGCTTGTCCAGTCCGAGGACGGTGGAGTCTGCGAACTGATCGCCCAGACCGCCGATGGCCAACGGCGAATCTCATCCTTGCGCGAATTATTGGATAGCTTCCGAAACCTTGGCCCCTCGGGCGAATTGGACTCGGTCCAATTCCCGAAGGCACGAGTCATGTTGTTGGCATAGCGGATTGAGGTTGGCACTTCACCTTCAGCAACCCGATCCTCGTCCTTAACCATACAGCCAGCGGGCTGTCGTGCTGCCGATGTTTCGGGCCGAGTGGACCGCGGCGACCGGGATCAGCAATTCCTGGCCCGGCTGCGGCTGATGCACTTGGCCTTCCACCTCGAACTCCATGTCGCCCTCCAGTACGCTGGCGGCATCTTGAAGATGCCGTCGGCGGAACGCGACGGCCGTTCGGCTCAGGGCACCGGCACCGGGGATCGCAGCCAAGCCTCGAAAATGTCCAGCGTCTCGAACACCTCGCCATCCCAGCGGCCGAAACCCTGTTCGTTCACAGCGACTTCATCCCCTAGCTGGCAACCGCGGTCCTCGGCTTCCAACAAGTGGTCCAGGGGCGTCACCGCCTCGATCTCCGCCTGTTTGTCGCAGGTCCACTGAAACGCCATGACGGCGGCTTGTTCGGCGGTGGAGGCATCAAAGATCAGTTGGATCGGTCCGGATTCAACGTAGAATTTGGGCATGGTGGATTCCTTTCGGGGTCTTGGGCAGTCCTTTGTTGTTCTCGACATGGATTACATCGCCAACTCCGTGACACGGATGGTCCCGCCCGAGAATAATCGCGGGATTGCCCTGCAGGCCGTAATCTGAAATCATTGAGCACACACCAAGAAATCGGAGCACCACCATGTCCGTTCGCCCAATTCTGCTGCTCGACGTAATGGAGACCCTGGTCACCGAACCGTTTCGGGCGGAGATTCCAGCTCTGTTCGGCATGTCGTCCGAGGAATTGCTGGCGACCCTCGACTTGGATGCCTGGCTGGAGTTCGAGGAGGGCCGGATCAGCGAGGTGGAGTACGTAGGGCGTCTGTTCGCCGACCGGCGGGCTGTGGACGGCCAGTTGCTGCGATCCTGTGTCCGCAACGCCTACCGGTGGCTCGAAGGCATGGAAGAACTGCTGGCCGAGCTGAAGCAGGCGGGATTTCAGATGCACGCCTTGTCAAATTACCCGGTCTGGTATCAGCTGATCGACGAGTCTCTGCAACTGTCTCGGTTCCTGGATTGGACCTTCGTTTCCTGCCTGACCGGTGTCCGCAAGCCCGCTCCGGACGCGTACCTGCGGGCCGCCAGCACGCTGGGCGTCGAACCGCAACGATGCCTGTTCATCGATGACCGGCGCGTGAACGTTGACGCCGCGCGTGCCGTTGGCATGGAAGCCATCCTGCAACGGGACGCGCCAGGATTGCGCCGCAAACTGGTCGTGCGTGGGCTGTTGGATGATTGAGATGTTGGCGGAAGCTGTGTCCCCGCTGGACCACATACTGGAGGCCGAGGAACAAGGCTGGCAACTGCGGGACGAAATCAGCGTGAACGAACAGGGCTTCGGCCGCTGGGATGGCGAGTCGTTCAACACGTTCGACATCGTGGAGGCGTGGCTGCGTTGCCCGTTGCCGGTTGCCGGTGGTCTGAAACCGGTCAACCCTCCGGCTTCACCGGCCTCGCCCACTTGTCATCCATTGCCATCGGCGGTGTCCCGAAGAACACCAACGCAAGTTGTTCTCCCGGCATGGCCTCCAGCGAGTGCAGCACCCCGGCCGGGATCACGGCCACGCTGCCGGGCCGCAATGGGTGCGTTTCCAGGCCCAGTGTGATCGAAGGCACTTAAACACAGAGACACAGAGGTCACGGAGTTGGGCCAAAGAACCGGCAACGTTCCCTCCGTGCTCTCTGTGCCTCTGTGTTTCCACGAATTTTCGCGTTCGGTGCGGGGGCGTGGCGGCACGGCACGCCGAATTGCCCGTCCGACGCTATTTGCTTCGTTGTGTGGGCCGTTTCCAGCCGGTCGCCTGGGGAAACCATTGCGATGATGGACGAATTCCGCACGCAGATCGAAAATACCGCCCTCACCCATTCCTATCGCCGGTAGTACGATGAATCTGACACAACTGCTTATCGACAAACTGGCCATTCCGCTCGGGTCGCTGTTGATTCGTTCGGTTGTGGGCGAGACGGCAGGAGTGGTTGGCGGTGGGTTGATGAGGGTTGCGGAGCGGTTGGCTTTGGTACTCGAAGAGCGAGTTCCTCGACGCCAGACCAGCGGATTTCCGTTCGTTCGCCGGGGCGATGCGGTCTTTTTTGGTTCATCCGGAACGAGCGCGCTCCGGGCCGTTCTTTGCCCCAACGGGGTGGAACATGCCAGCCTGGGGCAGAGTGAAGCGGGTGGCCTTGGGTCATGGACATTCACCACCCAGTCCACCTGCGCAGGCTAGATGAGCCAGACCATCCGAGAAGTCGATCCCAACGAGCTACGGCTCTCTGCGCTGGAGTTCACGCTTTCAGCGTGTCGCGCGCCCTGTGGCGTACTGCTCGGCCCTGACAGGCAACCGAAAACCGCACGGTGAACCGTGAACTCCAGCGCGGCCGCTCGCAGGGCCATATGGCGATTCGATGTTGGCGTTTGGAAGGCCGGCGCAGCGCACGAATCCGCAACAAGGCGGGCTTCGCCGGCCTCACGCCTTGTGTTCGGTGTTCAGGCGGAGTGATGCTTCGATTTCTTGCACTGTCTTTCGCCAGCCAGACGATTGGCGGCGGCGCCGGTCTGCTCGGCGAACAAGGTTGGCGACACGATCGGTGCCGGTCAGCCAGTGCTGCATGCTGTTTGCCAGATTTGGCTCGGGAGTCTGGATCAAGGCATGGATCTGGTTTGGCATCCAGCAGTGGGCCAGAACAATCCACCCGCTTCGCAGTGCTTCCTCCTTCAGACCCAACCGCCCTCCGGAAAACAAACACACGGAGATGCTCCGATCTGCCCAAAAAAGGCCGCCGTCTCGATCGGTGAACGGTCGCACGACGCGCCAAATCGACCCAAATGAGACCCGACCCCCATTTCCCCCCGGAACGGACTCGCTGAGCCCGTAGGGCTCTTGTTTGGCTGTTGACGTACGCAAGCTACGGGGGATAATTAGACATGAGCCACGATGACGCTGAGCCCAAGAACCGATCGCGATGATCGCCGTTGGTCCAGTCAAGGTGGCGCTGATGCGGAAAGGTGAGTCGAATGCCGTCTTCGTATGTCGTGGAGCGAAAAGCAGCGGGCATCTATGCTCTCACTGCCGAGGAACGTCAGCAGGAGGAGGATGTCCGGTGGGCGCTGCACGATCCGAATGTCCTCGCCAACTACGTCGGCGAGTTTGTTGTGCCTGTCGACCGACGCATTGTTGCCCACGGACAGGACATCGAATCGGTGCTCACAGAAGCAGCCCGACTGACCGGTCGCAATCCCGAACGGCTTCCCATCTGTGGCATCGACGATCCGCTCCTGGACCTGCCGCACTGAGCGGCTGTGAAAAAATGGGACGGGCTCCGAGCGGGAACCGCGAAACCCCGGAAAACCAGTGGTTGCGAAGGTGCCTGTCACCGTGACGGATCAAGACGTGACGGTTCGGGCGTGGCGTGCGTTTGCCCGAGTTCGGTTTGTGGGCCTGAATGGCCTGCTGGTTGGTTTCCAGGCTTTTGTTGATCCTGGGGCGCCGTTCAGTGTGATCCCGTACTCGCTGTGGCACGGACGCCGAATTCGTTGGACAGCCTTGGGAACACATTTGATGCGAGCAGGGAGGCCGGCAACGGAAGGAATGCTGTGGCAAGGCGTCCCATGTGACTTGGGCACATCTCGGCGACAACGACATCCGGCTCGTGCTCGACGGTCACGGGCCGGAAACAACCGGCTACCTCCGCCTTCCCGAGAGTTGAGCCGTTGGCATTTTGATGTTGAAGCGGACTCAGTGGATCGTCTGTCCTCCGTCCGCCCGAGCATTGGAGCGGGCGATAGCGGCACCAACATCGGGCGCAGCGTTGGCGACTCGGTGCCCCTACCCCCATAATGTGTTTACAAGCCTTGAAGACCGAACACAAGGCCTGACCCCTGCGAGCCCCCCGACACTGACCCTTGCGAGCCCCCCGACACAAGGCCTGACCCTTGCGAGCCCCCCACAAGGCATGACCCTTGCGAGCCCCCAAGGCCTGACCCTTGCGACCCCCGCCCGCGAAACCTAAGCTGATCCTCTTTCGCCTGCCACGATCAATACGCGCGGGGCAGTTCACTGCGTTGGCGTCTTGCGAAATGGCTATGGACGATTCCTTCCGGCCGCGTATTGCCGGCCGGAGCGCGTCTGGCGGCAAGGTCTGGGAGGCTGTCTGGAAAGCCGAGCAGGTCGTAGAGGATCGCCTTGTCATCCGACTGGCCACGGGCCGTTAGAAATTCGATCAATCCGAGCATCCGTTTACGAAAGGACACGAGCAGCGGGCGATTCAGATGGCAGGTTCTTTCGAGCCATCGTCCCTCGCGGGTCAAAGCCTGGATTGTAGGCACGGTAGTTGGTGTAGCCTCGCGGACCATGCCGCCGCTGATGCTCCGTCGAAGCATACGCGAAAACGGTGCGACCGGCCTGGATGATTGCGTCAGTCATGGGTCCGGGCGGACGGATAGTCCGCCTGTTCTTCGCAGGCACTCAAACGTCCCAATAGCTTCCAGTCCTCGGGCTCGCACGCTTTGGCTGCGGCATCTTGCAGCACGGCGAGTTCCGCTGCTTCGGCGTCTGTCAAACCTGTTTCGTACTCCTTCGAAATCAGCGCCAAACGACGGGAATTCAGCTCAAGCCACGCGATCTTGCCGCGATCATCGCTCACCGCCGTCTCCAGAATCCTTGTCGCCCATTCTTCAAGCGACATGCGACGGCCCTGCGCTTGCCGGGCTAGACCGTCAGCCAACTCTTCGCGAAGCGTAATGGTAACAGACATCAAGCCTTCCTCGCTGGGCGTAAACTGTTACAGGGTTCCAATCGACACAGCTTTCCGCACGCTTACGATTGTACACGGCTGTCCCTACGGGGCAATGACGCTCGCCTTTCCTTGCACCGTCTTAAACGGGGAGATACGACCAATCTAAAGTACCACTTCTTCGGATGGCTTCGCAGGGATCACGCCTTGTGTTCGGTGTTCAGGCGGAGTGATGCTTCGATTTCTTGCACTGTCTTTTGCCAGCCAGACGATTGGCGGCGGCGGTGCTCCGCTCGGCGAACAAGGTTGGAGACACGATCGGTGCCGGGCAGACTTGGGCCAATGGCCGCGAACCGCCCGCTCACGTGCCCCAAATCCCCGACGAACCATGCGACCAACGGTTGGTACTCGAACAGCCAGTTCCTCGAAACGAGGCCAGCGGATTTCCGTTCGTGTACAGGGGCGATGCGGTCTTTCTTTTTGGTTCATCCGGAACGAGCGCGCGCAAGGCGGTTCTTTGCCCCAACGGGGCGGAACATGCCAGCCCGGGGCAGAGTGAAGCGGGGATACCCGCGAACGTCGCCCCGGGTAGGCAGGATCCGGAACGTACCAGCCCTGAAAGGGCGAAACAGGACTCGCTGGGCGTTTGTTCCGCCCTTTCAGGGCTTTGCGCCTTTGTGGATTCACCACCTGGGGCGTCGCTCGCGGCTCGTGCCGCGTCGCTCTGCCCCAGGCTGATTTGTTCGGCCCCTTCGGGGCGGTGCTCCGCGTGTCCAGGAAATCGGCCCTCGACGGCACGGTTCCTCGGAAAATCCGACCGCGTGCGGTTCCGCCGGATGTGCTCTGTTTCTGGAACGGCCCGCCAAATAACGAAACATGACCTCGCAACAAGGACAACGGAACACGAATCTTCGCCAATGAACACGAATTGGCGTGAATTCATTCGTGGAAACTAGCGAAGATCAGTGTTCCAAGTTCCTTGGACGGTATGGCGCTACCTGAGTCTTGTTTGGCGGTTTGGCGGGTCGTTGTCATTCTTTCGCCGCGAACCGAGCAAAGCGTTCGCGCTGTGCGCCCAGATCACAGCATTTTCGCGCGTTCGTCGCAAGAAACGCCCCCGCGGAGGGGCTTCAAGGCGGCTTTTTTCCTCGACGGTATCAACGGCAGTCCGTCCCGTATGATAAAATCCATCGGGCCATCCGCACTCCCCGTCCCCGACGATGATCACCGCATGAACGCACCGATATACGGACACACAGGTCCACTTATCCACAAATGGCGGGATAAACCAGCGGGAAAAGGCGAAAAATGGCAGAAAACGGTCCGGCGAAGTTCCAGGACGGTTGCAATCTTGGCGGACGAGGTTCAAAATTCTTGTCACTTTGTCAATTATATCAGTCGGCCTTGAGACAGTGATGATCTTACGACCTGTGCGCCGAAGGCGGGCGGGATGGCGTGCTTTCACGAGGGAGTTCTGATGCCGAAAGCTAATTCCACCCTACCGCCTGTTTCGGTCAGCTGGGCAGCTCAACGAATCACACCCAATGGCTCGGTCGAACCGTCGCTGACGCTGTTTCGCAAAACGCTCGGTGATGCGGCCGATGAGAGACCAATGCAGACGTTCTTGGCGTGTCATCCACACTTGCTTGAGTGCCTGCTCCTACCCGGAAGAGACGCTTGGTGCTGGGATCGTCCTCGTTTCGGTTCGGAGTCCATACCTGACTTCCTTCTATGCACTCGCAATTCAGCCGGGTTTGAGTGGGTCATGGTCGAGCTGGAAAGTCCTTCAGTTTCCCCCTTGACTCAGGCTGGGCTTCCCACGGCCAAGCTAAGAGAGGCACAGGGGCAAGTTCAAGACTGGCGAATCTGGCTTCGCGACAACATCGCATATGCACAGACACAACTCGGATTCCAAGGTCTCACAGCTGAAGCACAAGCGATCATCGTAATTGGCCGCAGATCGGCAGTTGCCACCAAACACGCCAAGAAGTGGCGAGAGATCAACACAAGCAACACTCGCATCATGACCTACGACCGGTTGATCGATTCATTTGGTAGTGGCCGCACAGCAAACGGAGCCAATAATGCATAATCAGGAAATTGCCGAGTTCTTCGCGAACACGAAGATCAATGTCTTCAACAACACTGCATTGCGATACCCACAACAGGAGGGCTATACCGCCATTGTACAGCACTTCGAGGAGAAGGACACATCGTGTTATGTGCAGTTGCCGGTTGGCTGTGGCAAAACCGGCTTGATGGGTTTGACTCCTTTTGGAATCGCCGACGGGCGAGTTCTGATCGTCGCCCCAAACTTGACGATCCGTGACAATATTGTCCGCGAGTTGAACATTTCGGACTCAAACAACTTCTACAACAAACGGGGTGTCTTCGTCCCAGAGAAGGGGCCTTATCTGTCTGAACTGAAAACAGGTGCGAACCATCACGATTGCGACAATGCGCACATCGTCGTCGGTAACATTCAGCAGTTCGCTGGGGAAACCAATCGTTGGTACGAGAAATTTGATCGCGACTACTTCCGAATGATTCTGGTCGATGAGGGGCACCACAACGTCGCTGAAACGTGGCAACGTCTCTTCGAGTATTTCAATCAGGCTAAGGTGATTTCGTACACGGCCACGCCCATGCGATCAGATGGCCAAGTTGCGACTGGCGAACGCGTCTATTCGTTCAGCTATGCCCGATCAATGATGATGCGATTCATTTCGACGGTGGATGCCGTCTATGTGTCGCCCGAAGAAGTCACGTTCACCGTGCAAGGTGAGACAAAGACTCTTACTCTTGATGAAGTACGGTCGATGCGTGAGCACGACTGGTTCAGCAAAGGCGTTGCGATGTCTGAAAAGTGCAATCGGCATATTGTCCAAGCATCGATCAAGAAGCTGGAAGAGGTCAGAGCACACGGAACGCCGCGTCAAATCATCGCCGTGGCTTGTTCAATACGACATGCCAAGCAAGTCGCTTCGCTCTATTCTGAGTATGGCCTGAAAGCAGCCGTTCTTCACAGCAACTTGTCCAACGAGGAGAGAGAACGCATTGAGGCGGCTCTGCGAAACGGGCAGCTAGACGCCGTCGTGCAAGTCAACATTCTTGCCGAAGGCTACGATCTTGGTTCATTATCCGTCGCTGCCGTATTTCGCCCTTACCGGAGTCTCTCGCCTTACATCCAGTTCCTCGGTCGCATTTTGCGACTGGCGGTGCCGGACGTACCTGAATCACCGGGTAATCATGTTTACATCGTGTCACACGTCGGACTGAATGATGAACGCTGGTGGGATGACTTCCGCCAGTTTGACAAAGAGGATCAGCAGTTCTTCGAGGAGCTTGGAGCTGGTGGGGATGAATCGGAAGAGGGCAGCGGTGAACGCAGTCCGCGAATGACGCTGCGGCCTTTCATGCGAATCTTGAACGAGACAGTTCGCAAGTATGTCCAGAAGACCTTTCTCCGAGAAATTGACGAGGCCATGATCACGGAGGTCATGACCACGATTCGCAATGCCGGTTTTGACCCATCCGAGTTCGGACTCGACGAACAAATGATGCGACGACGATTGGAGATGGCCGCCAGAGGGGAACGTGAGCTTCAAGCGACGGACCGCCCGGTCCAGCCACAGCAACGACGAGAGGCACTGAAGCCACGACTTGCTCAAGAGGCCAGATCGTTGGCGGATGTTGTTGCCAATCGCGTTAACCTAAAACATACAGGGCGGGACTTGGTTCGTCATTTTCCGGGGCGTGGACAACATAACGCAGCGATTCTGATCGCGTTGGCATCCGGCGCCCAGAACCGGATCATGGAACTGTGCCAAACTAACTTGACCATTTCGTAGATGATTGTGGACTAACGATCCGGTGTAACCGTGTAGTTCCAGTCGCCGTGAAACTTGTGCGCCGTAATACGGATGGCAGCCATCTCTTGATCTGATACTTTGATGCCTGTTGGGTAGCTATTGGTGTCAAGGTCGGCGTTGATAGTCAATCCTGTCTCTGTCGTCGTGCTGCCAATGAGGTTTATTATCACCGCGCGGCTGATCAGCGGCCTTCCTCTCCAATTCTCGGTAATGTGGCAAAACATGCGGTGCTCGATCTTGTTCCATTTGCTCGTGCCTGGCGGGAAGTGGCATACCGTCAGCTTAAGGTTAAGTTCGTTCGCCAAATCCTGTAACCCTTTCTTCCATAGCCTGCAGCGAATGCCGTTGCTGCCGCCTGCATCGGCGGTGACCAAGAGCTCATCGGCCGAGGGATACGTCGTCGCTCCCATACGACGCCACCACTCCCCGATCGTGGCCGTCGCAAAGGTGGCCGTGTTATGGTCGATACCCACACTCACCCAACCGTTGTTCTGCGTCTGGTCGTAGACTCCATACGGGATTACCTTACCCAGGTCTTTGTCGGCGAAGTTGTGAGTTCGTACTTTCTCCGGCTTTCCCTTCGGTTGCCATTCCCGTCCGCGGTTCTGGAAATTCCCCACGATTTCCTGCTTTTTTGCGTCCACGGAGATCACCGGAAGACCTCGCCGCTGGAAGCTACGGACCGTCTTGTTAATGTACTGAAACTGGGCGTCGCGGTCGGGATGCTGCTTTCCTTCGCGCGTCCTCGAATTCGCTTGGAGGCTAAATCCGATATCTCCGAGCATCCGTGCCACCGTGCGATAACTAACTTGGTGGCCCAACTGCTGAAGTTCTTTCGCCAAATTGCGTGTGCTCTTGGATGTCCACAGCAAAGGGCTCATTGGATCTCCTCGTGTCGCCGGGTCCACCAGCTTCTCAAGAGTCTCCCGAAGTGTTGGATCATGCTCGGAGAGACGGTGTCGTCCTCCGCCGGGCTGGCGAACCCTCTCATTACTGACTCTCTCGACCAACTCAGGATACTCTTCCTCAATCTCGCGAATTCCTTTACGAATGGTGTTAGGCGACATCCCCGTGGCTTTGCACACTGCCGCGATCCCACCGCGTTGCATAGCCATCGCCTCACAGGCCGCCCAGCGCCGTCTCAACTTTTCGTTCATCAGAGTCCTGAGTCTATCGAACTTCTCTGCAACAATCCCGACCATTGACGTGCATCCTTGCACAAGACAAATAACTCCATTATCACACCTTCGAAATCATAGCAAATCAGGACAAACGAGTCAAGTTGTTCTGGCACGGGGCCATGGGTGTCGAATCCGGCGACAGGAACAATGCATCTACCGAGCAACTGGAAAAAGCGTTGGAAGCAACTGGGGACATTACTGACAGCCTCACGGCTTCCGTCAGAGCCAAGTTAAAGGGATAGCCGTGCCGAAAAGAAAATCACTCCTGAAACGTGTTGAAATTGAAGTAGCTCAACGAAAGAGAACATGCAAGTTCACTGGAGATTCGATCTCCAAAGGTGAAACGTGCGTGGTTGTTTACGACGCGCCCCGTGAGTTCAAAGGGTATTGTCGCGATGTTGCCTTGAAGATGATTGAGGATGCACGCCAACAATTAGCAAAGCTGGAGCAACGTCTTCAATGATGACGTGAACGACCATCGAAAACTTCAAGGGCATTGAGGGAAAGACAGAGCGAGCAGAAAGACAGGGTCGAAAGTCGCAAGCAAAACATTTCAAACAGCAGATAACACCCCAGACGGAGGGACGGGAATGGCAAAGAGCTCTGAAAAATACGAGAAGTTCTGAAAAGAGTAGAAGTATTCTGAAAAAGGTTGACAACGAGACGGTTGCGTTATCGTCCGTCGGGGTTTAGAATTCCGACCAGTTATCAGTTAAAATTCCTATCAGTCCGTCGCGGACGCGGGCGGCAGAGCGCCAATGTCATCAACGGGAAATCGAGGCATGCTATGAAGCGAGGCAACTTTGAGAACATCCCGAGAAATGGTGCGGGAAGCCTCCATTTTCGTGACGCGGTCCTGGATGATTTGAAGCTGGATGGGACGAACCTTCCTCTTTGCCAGTTCGAAAGGGTGGGGCTGAAGGCGGCAGTAATCAGAGGAAGCAACTTGACCCAGTGTCTGTTCGTTGATGTTTATCTACGTCTGGCTAACTTCACTGAGGTCGATTTTACAGGAACTACTTTTCGCAACTGCAATCTGGAGCGAGCGACGTTTCGCAGATGCAACTTGAGGTACTGCAGGTTCGAGCATACGGCTGTGGATCCACATGAGATTGAGGCGAATCTTCCGTCAGAGCCAAACCTTCGCCGCGATCTTGCTAGAAATCTCCGCAAGAACTTCGAATTGCAGGGAGACAGGAAATCTGCGGACATTTTTCTAACGCACGAGATCAATGCCGAAGAAATGGAACTCTGGGCGAGGTTTGTGGCACGGACGGACTACTATCGAAACAAGTACAATGCATTGGAACGAGTCGCAGCGGTTGGCAAATTGGCCGGGTTGAAAATTTCCGGGCTTGTGTGGGGCTACGGATACCGTATCGGCAGACTGGTTTTGTCGTACATCATCATTACGTCAGTGCTGGCCCTCATCGGGTACTTCCTGCGGCTACAGTTTGCCGATGTTGAGCTTATGTCGCGAGGCTTGTCTTTCTGGGAATCAATGTACCAAGCTTTCGCTGAGACCCTTGGAAGCATGACCACACCCTTCGTGCCTATGTCGGTAGGTGCCCGAGTTCTGCAAGTCACCGAACGGTTTACGGGGACCGTATTGTTGGCTTTGTTGGCGGCGGCCGCGTACCGCAGAATTGCCCGATGAATCAAATCGTGCCTGGAAACAACGTCAAAGCGATTCTTCTGTACGGCTCCCAGGCTCGTGGGGATGCTGATCACATTTCGGATGTCGATGTATGCGTATTCCTCACAGATTTACCCCGTCCTTCGGAGCATGTTGTACGAAACTTAGCACCTTGCCTTCCGGATCAACCTTTGTCTATCGTCGCCTACACGGAGCGTGACCTTCAGGCGATGCTGGAACATGGTTCGCTGTTCGCTTGGCATCTGAAGCTCGAAGCCCGCGTTGTCTACGGCGAATCTTATGTGCGGTCGAAGATGAAGGAACTCCAGTTGTTTAGCCGACACAATTCGGAAGTAAAGGAGTACACCGGCCTGCTTGTCGACCTTATTCGCGATTCTTGTGGCTGCCCCGTGGCAAACGAATTTGATCTGTCACTGCTATTCACGATCGTTCGGAATACGTGCATCGTGCTTTCCCATTGGTCTGGGGCTCCCGTATTTGGGCGGTTGTCTTGTTTCAAAGACGCGGCCGCGTATTTTCCGACTTTACCGTTCGACGAATCGACATATCTGGAACTGTCGAATTGGAAGTCGACGTATGAGCGAGGGGCGCCCCCACAGGAGAGGTTGCCTTCACAGGAAGGCATGGATGAGTTGATAAGAGCAACAGGTCGATTACTGGACTTTGCGGATGAACAAACTCAGAAAACCAGCACCGCTCCATGAGCGTCTGGCAGCGATGGCTGATGAACTTGCTTCCTCTCCGCCATCCCATTTTGCGTATCGCGAACGAGCCCGACTTGAGCGTTTCCTGTTCCTCACGCTCAAAATCGTGTGCGAGGCTTGTGTTGGTTTCACCTTACACGGTCTGTCGGAAGTTCATCACACCTGCCTACGTGAACATCTGAAGTCTGGTAGTAACAATGCGGCTTTGAACGATCTCGTGCGACGTGTATTCGAATTGCGGTTGTTCCTGGTGGAACTCTCGAGCACCGATCCGTACGTGCGTCACGAATCCCTCGATAGGGTGTGCGTAGCAGAATCTGAGGCGATGCGATTCGTCGTGCGACAGCTTCGCATTGTGGCAAACGACGCCCACACGCTGATCCTAGAGGCTGAGACGACCGGGCCCAGGCAGGGCGATGGCTAAAAGTCAAATGCGCACAACGATTTTGCTGCATCTATGCTATACATTTGCGCCGAACGCGGTGCTAGGTGGACATAAGAGAACGCCGCAAACCCATATGTATTAACGGCTTAAGGTAGTCGGGATGAAAGGTTTAAACCGCCGGGGTTTTGACGCCGAGTCAAACGCGGACCCTTCGCCGAGGTGACGCTTTGTGTTCGGTGTTCAGGCGGAATGATGCCTCGATTTCTTGCACTGTCTTTCGCCAGACCATCGGCGGTGCCCCCGCAGCCAGTGCCGCATGCCGCTTGCCAGATTTGGCTCCGAAGTCTGGAGCAAGGCTTGGATCTGGTTTGGCATCCAGCAGCGAGAACAATGCACCCGCTTCCTAGTCGCGCCGCGATGAAGATCGTCAGCTTCATCGAGTGTCGGCAGCGAGACGTGATCGAACGGATTCTGCGTCACTGCGGTCTCTGGCCGGAGCCGCTCCGTGACCAGCGCCCGCGGACCGCGCGCTCGGCCGGCGCAAGTCCTCAGACCGTGGTGCGCCCTGGAATTGGTCCTCGATCGCGAGTTGGTGGCGGCCGAGGCGATCCCGTCAGATATCCATCGGTCGAGCGAGCTGAAGACGGTGGGCACGCCATGAAACGGTCGCGAAATACGGATACACAGGTTGGTTTGTCCCTAAAAGGAGGTATAAACGTATCGGCGGCCATTAAGAATTGAGCCATTTTGGCCACGAGAATCGGTCAGATAGAAGGTTGCTTGAGGGGACTGGGATTGTGCAATGGGGGGAGGACAGAAGGCGGAGGTAGGGCTGCGGTTGTGGCCGGCGTTACCAGCGGTGAACGCGGGGGACTTCGAGCCCAAGCTGATGGCACAGATCTTCGACGCCGTCGTAGAAGCGGAGGCTGCGGAAGGCAGCCCAAAGATCCAGTTGATTTCCCTTGCGACGGCATGAGAAGCAGCAGTAGCGGTTGGTGCTCAGGTCCGCGGCGAACGCCTGCGGGTCGGAACTGGGACACAGCGGGCAGGGGCCACGGAGCTTGTGACCCCGACGTCGAACCGGCTGGAAGTGCAGCAGCTGCAGCACGTCCTGAAGAGAGGCCTGAGCACGAACGGCAGTGAAGTCGATTCCAGGCATCGTTGTAGTCAGCGTTTCGCTTTGGCAGCAGACGAAGAGGACCGTGGCGTTTTCGGGCCGGGCGGCGGCAGCCGCCGCGCCCGGTGGGCGCGATACGACTTGCCGTCGATCCGCAGGATGATCGCTCGGTCGAAGAGCCGGTCCAGCAACGCCATCACCATCGGCCCGTCGCTCAGGTACTGGTTCCACTCGTCGAACTCGACATTGGTAATCAGGGCGGTCGAATACTTCGTGTTTCGTCGGTCGATGACCTTGTACAGCAGGTTCAGGGCCTGAGGGCTTTGTTCCCGCTCGATCCGATCGAAACCGAAGCCATCGATGATCAACAGCTCCGGCCGGAGATAGTCGCGGACGCATTGCAGGGTCGTGCCATCGGCCAGCGAGGCCCCCAATTCGGCCAGCATCTCTTCGCTGAGGCTGTATCGGACCCGGTATCCCAAGACACACGCGCGGCGTCCGATCCCTTCCATGAGGTGCGTCTTGCCGACGCCGCTATTTCCCACCATCAGCAGGTTGTCCTTGCGGCGGATGAAGTCGCCGGTGGCCAGTTCTTCGATTTGCAGGCGGTCGATCGCAGCGGCGTTGAACGCCCAATCGAACTGCTCCAAGGTGTGCGTTCCGGGGAAGCGAGCCGTGCGAATCCGGTGTTCCACGGACCGTTCCCGCCGGCTCTGCGCCGGCGGACTGAGGAACGCTTCGAGAAGTTCCAAGTAGGACCAGGAGTTTTGCTCCGCTTGATGCAGAACGTGGTCCAGCTGCTCCCGAGAGAACGAGACCTTCAACGCCGCCAAGTGTTCCAGGATCTGCGCCGGCAGCGTCTCAGAAGGGTTCGTCGGACGGTGGGGGTGGTTCGTCGGTCGGGGTTTCATCGGGATGGGGCTCCGAAGGTAAGTTGCGGAACAGGTCACCATACTCTTTGCCGGTCCGCGGCCGGATCGGCTCCTCGCCCAGCAGCAAGCGGAGCTGACGGGTTTCTTCCTCAGCGAGCTTGTCCGAGCTCGTCTTGGGGGTCGCGGTCACGGCCAGAATCCGCTCGATGGCCGAGCGCGAGTAAGCGCCGTACCGAGCCGCCCGTTCCAACGCCGCCAGCAGGTCCCGGCGGGAGTACATTTCCAACAGGCTGAGGATCTTCTGGGCCTCATCTTTGCCGTACCGGCGACGGCGCAGCAGGCCTGCCAAGAACCTCGCGGCCCCTTCGCCCAGTTCGGCGTATCGCTGTTGCAGCGTCTCCGTTTGGCGGGCCTCGTCCGGCTTCTGCGCGTGCTCCGCAAGGCGGCTGGTTTGACCGGCGACCTCGCGGGACCAGCGCGGATGGCGGGCGATCTCCTCCACGTGCGGCCCGTAGATGATGACTTCCGCTTCGGTGACGCGCACCGGCAGCATCAGGCCCAGGTACCGGTCGGGCACCGAATAGTAGTTCTGACAATAGACGATCAGGCCCTCGCCGTTGACACAACGATAGACCACCTCCGCCGTATCGTAGGCCTGGGCCGGCAGGGGAATCAGATACGGCAGTTCCAGCTGGTGGCGGTCCCGCGGACTTTGCTTCGTCTCGCGATGAGTCCGCGCGTCGGCGACGTGTTCCAACCACCACTGCGTGACTTCGTTCAGGTGTTCCAGCGAGCTGAACGTGCGGCCGTTGAGCAAGTTCTTTTCCACGTAGTCGAACGGCCGTTCCACTTTCCCCTTCGTCTGACCCCGCCGAGGCCGGCAGGCCCACGGCCGGTAACCATAGTGTGTGGCGAACGCCAAAAACCGCGTGTTGTACACCGGCTCGTCGCCGTCGTAGCGACTCACCACCACCTTCATATTGTCGTACAAGCACGTGGCGGCCACGCCGCCCAAGTGCGTAAACGCCCGCACATGCTCGCGAACCGTGGTGGCGAAATCCTGCGACTCGACGAACCGCAGATACTGCCGCCGCGAGTACCCTAACACGTAACTGAACAGATGCACGCGGCGCGGCCCCTCCTGCGTAAACGGCAGCGTGTACGTCGAATAGTCCATCTGCGCCTGCTCGCCCGGAGCCGTCTCGAATCGCTGGACCCGTTCGCGGCCAGGCTCCGGACGCAGTTCCCGCAAGCCCCGTTTGACCGCGTTGTAACTGCCACGGAATCCCAGCTTCTGCAACTCTTCGTGCGCCCGCACCGCCGTGATGTCCGGATAGCGCTTCAAGAGCTGCGCCAGCGCCAGCTCGTACTTGTCCAGCGAACGGGCCCGACGCCGCTTGGCACGCGGCAGCTGATCCGCCGTCGTGCCCTCGCTGCGCCCTCGCTGATGCGCGGCCAGGACCTTCTCGACTTGATGCCGCGAGATCCCCAGCTGCTGCGCGATCCGCCGCCGTGAACTCCCGCTATGCCATAAACGCACAATTTCATTGATGGTGTTTTCGCTCATTTCAGCTTCATCTCCTGCACAAGATCGTCTGCCAGTTCTCCCACCACGCGGCTGTCCCGAGCCAAACGCTCGAAGCCCGGTGACAGAATTCCCGCGTCACACAGCGACAGCTCGCCACGCCCCCGATGACGCAACCAGTTCTCCATCCCCGCCAAGTAGTCCAACAAGCCAGCCAGCTTCCGCGCCACCCGGTTCCCCGCCGTACTCAGCCGGGGATCCCACGAACGCGTCGGCCCGCCGCGGGCCTGAGACAACGCCTGGCGAGGCTTTTCCAGCACGAATTCCTTCTGCTCCCGCGTGCTGCTGGACAACAGCAAGTCCACCACGTCGCGCACTTCGGCGGCCGTCAACGATTCCCGCCGCACCGCTTCCAGGACTTCTTCTTGGTTGCCCGCGGGCAACTGCGTCAACGACCGGGCGGCTGTCGGCGACAACAGCCCCAGCTGCAAGTCCTGCCGCACCGGGGCTGCCAACTTCTCCAACAAGGCCAACCTCCGACAGACCCAGCTCTTGTGCCGGCCCATCAGCTGCGCCACCTCCAACTGCGACAGCCCGTCTTCCCGAACCAAGGCGTAGACCAGCCAAGCCTCCTCCAGTACATGCACCCGCCGCCCGACCAGGTTCAACCGGTACATCGCCACTTTCGCCTCCCGGTCGTCGATCTCGATCAGCCGCGTGGTCAGCCCGCCCAACCCGGCGATCTGCCGGGCCGCATGCAACCGCCGAAAGCCGTCGATCAGGCTCGGCGTTTCCTCCTGCCAACGGCAGACGACCGGAGAAAGCTGACCGAACTGCCGCAACGACGAGACCATGTCCGCTTCGGCTTCGCGCGCCGGCAGGCGGTAGCAGCCGTAACGCTCGTCGAACCGCTCCAACGCAAAAAACTGGATTTCACCGCGCGACCAGTCACGCATCGCCGCCTCTCCCTCGAGCTGAAAAAAGCCTCTCCCCTGAACCTGCAAACTGGATCCGGTACTTCTCCGCCGCGGGCCCTCCGTGACGCTCTTCCAAGATAAGGCGACTCCGAATCGCGTCTATAATGAGCACGGATCTTCGCCTTCGCGGCCCACCGGCAGACGGTCTACGAAGCATTCCCGGGGACATCCCGCACAACCCGGCTGCCAGCGCTCATCCAACGCCCGAGCACGACGGAACTCTTGGCGGCACAACGGGCTACAGAAGCCCTGAAGAGGCGAACGTGGGGTCCGCACGAACCGGTTGTAACAACCCGGCCGGTGACAACAAATTTTTGGCTCGTCCGCAGAATTCGTGGGTGAAAACGACCAGAAAACAGGAAGAAATCGGACTGAAGACAGTCTTGGCTATGATGGGGGACCAGTCCCCCAAACCCCCTGGGATTTTGCGCCTTAGTGCTGGAGGCAAGTTGGCCCTTGGGATGGCTGTGGGGGTGGTGATTGGGCAAGCGGGGGCGGCCGAGCCGTCCCCCTACTTGCCTCCAGCCCCTGGTACGGCGCTCGGGTTGCTTCCCAGCAGAGCCCTATCCTCCGCCCAGGCCGAAGGCGATTATAGCAGACGAGGCGGCTTGGGACACGGGGTCGAGGCGGCGCATGATCTTGAGGGCATCGTTTTGGGAGACATTTGGTCAGCGGTTGTCAAGGGGCATACACCCTCGTTCGGCCTCCTGGTAAGAAGTGGTTAACAACAATCACTCTGTCCCAGGAGCGAACGAGGATGCAATTACAAGTTATCCTAAATTTCGTCGAGCCTTACAAGTCCTTCGTTTACAAACATGTGAGTTGGGATAAGTCCAGTTCGGTGCGGAAACTGCGGGTGCAGATCGAACCACGTGCCAACGGTCGGCCGATTTGTTCTGGCTGCGAGCGGGTCCGCCCCGGCTACGATCGGTTGCCGGAACGGACCTGGGAGTTTGTGCCGTTGTGGCAAATCCCCGTGTTGTTCGTCTATGCGCTTCGCCGGGTCAATTGCCCCGACTGCGGGGTCGTGGCCGAGCAGGTGCCTTGGAGTCAAGGCAAGCATCGGCAAACGAAGAGCTACCGTTGGTTTCTCGCCCGCTGGGCGAAGCGGCTGTCCTGGCAGGAGGTGGCCGATGTCTTTCACACCAGTTGGGACACGGTGTATCGCTGCGTGCGTTATGCCGTTGAATGGGGCGTCGTTCACCGGGATTTACGCGGGGTCGAGGCAGTGGGGATCGATGAAATTCAGTACCAACGCGGGCATCGTTATCTGACCTTGGTGTACCAAGTCGATGGCCAGATCCGCCGCCTTCTGTGGGTAGGCCAGAATCGGACGACAGCGTGTCTGGAGTCCTTCTTCGACTTGTACGGCGACGAGATCCTGCCCACGTTGAAGTTCGTCTGCAGCGACATGTGGAAGCCCTACTTGGACGTGATCCGTGCGCGGGCCGGCCATGCCCTGAACATCTTGGATCGCTACCACATCATGGCGAAGATGAACAAAGCCATCGACGAAATCCGCGCCGGCGAAGCCCGACGCCTGAAAGCCGATGGATACGAACCGGTACTGACCCACTCACGGTGGTGTTTGCTGAAACGGAAGGAGAACCTGACGTCCAGGCAGACCGTCAAGCTGCGCGAGGTGCTCCAGTACAACCTCAAGACGGTGCGTGCCTACTTGTCACGGGAAGACTTCCAGCGGTTCTGGACCTACCAGTCGGTGCCGTGGGCCCGCAAGTTCCTTCGCGAGTGGTGTAGCCGGACGATGCGGAGCGGCCTGGAGCCGATGAAAAAGGTCGCTCGTTCCCTACGGGAGCATGAGCCTCTCCTGATGAACTGGTTCGAGGCTCGTGGAGAGATTTCTGCCGGTGCGGTTGAGGGGTTGAACCTCAAAGCTAAACTGACCATGAGAAAAGCCTTCGGCTTTCGCACGTTTGAGGGAATCGAAACCGCGTTATATCATCAACTTGGCCATCTTCCTGAACCCGACTTCACCCACGAATTCTGCTGACGAGGCAAATTTTTCGGCCTCGGGGCGGATGCTGATGACCCACGCGCGCCCTCGCGGGACGGCCCCCAACACCATTTTTCGCTGCGGCGCACTCCTGCCGACAACGTTCCCGGTAACGCCGCGACTGCTCCCGTCGGCAAGCACGCCCCTGCTCGCTGGCCCGATACTTCTCTTGCGATTGCTGCTGGGACCACGCTCGCGCCTTGGCGCGGCATTCGGGACTGCAGTAATACTTCCGCGCACAGCAGGGCCGAAAAGAACATCCACAACCTGCCAACAAACACCGGCGAACCCGCGGCTGGCAGGGCGGATCTTGAAACCCCGGTCTGGATGACGTATGGTGAAGTGGGCCCAAGGGAGGTCTTGCTCCCGACAGGTCAAGCCTCGGACGGAAGCTCGTTACTTCCGCCCGAGGCGATTCTTTCTCTGGCTGCCTTGCAGCGCCCCCATTAACGCTGCTTGTTTCCTCTCTCTACCTTAATCCCTCAACCGCAACACGCCAGCAATTCTGTGCGAGCCAGATCCGCGCGGCCCAAATTTCTGACCATCAATCCCCGCTCATTTCCCTCAACCATCTCGACCAAACCGGCCGAATTCTGCTGGCCGCCGACAATAAACGAGCAGGGACAGACGAAAGAAATGGGAGAAAACGGGGCGGCGATGTTCCAGGTGGGTTGCAATTCTGGCGGACGAGGCTCAAAATTCGTATCGGTCAGTTATTCTGGGGGTGGCTCAGAGGCTCAGCACACGCTCAGTTTCTGGGCTGCAGCGGGCAGGATCCCAATGCACAAGAATCCGACGGGTCGAATCGAAGATCTAACACCAAAAAGATACGTGTAACACAGCAATGACGCTCAAAGAAAACTGCACGCCTCGATCATCCGTGTTTGCTGCTGATCGCAGAGCTACGGTTCTCAACCTGGATTCCTTTCTCAAGGGGCAGGTCGATGGAACCGAGTTCTTCGAAGAGAACTACTTCACCAACGGCATGGTCACGCTGGTCGATCGAGCTTTTCGTCACTTGGCGGGTGATCGAGCTGGATCGTCTATTTTCTTGCTGTCACAAGCGATGGGTGGCGGTAAAACGCACATCATGATTGCCCTGGGTCTGCTGGCTCGTGATCCGGAACTTCGACGCCAAGTGCTCGCGGACGAAGATCCCGCACCGCATCTGACGTCCTGCAAGGTCATCGGCTTCAACGGACGTAGCACCGACGCACCTGGCGGAATCTGGGGTTCGCTCGCCGAACAGCTCGGCAAGAGCGATCAATTTGCAAAATACATCTCGCCTTTATTGAGTGCGCCCGGCCCCGAGGCTTGGAAGCAGATGCTGGGCGGCGAACCGCTGGTGATCTTTCTCGATGAGCTGCCGCCGTACTTGGAATACGCCGTTGCGGTTCCGGTTGGCGGCGCGAATCTAGGTGTGGTTACGACCACAGCCTTGGCCAACTTGTTTGTGGCAGTTGCCGAGATGGACAACGTTTGCTTGGTGATCTCCGACCTCGCCGGCACGAATTTCAGCGTGGGGCAAGCCAACCTGCAAGCCGCGTTCGATCGATCGGTGCAAGGCATCACTTCGGAAGCGCGCCGGATCGCGGTCCCCATTTCGCCCGTCAATCCGAACGGCGATGAACTGTATCACATTCTTCGGAAGCGACTGTTCGAACGGGTTGCGCACAAGTCCGAGATCGAACGAGTTGCCAGAAGCTATCGCGATGCCTTGCGCGAAGCGAACAAGATGAATCTGACCACCACGACTCCCGAGTCGATGTTCAACCGCGTGGTTGATTCTTATCCTTTCCATCCCGACCTGCGCGAGTTGCTTGGGAAGTTCAAGGAAAACGATGGATTTCAACAAACGCGCGGCGTCATCCGATTGATGCAGATGGTCGTTTCCAATTTGTGGAAGACAACCACAGCGGACATGTCTGATTTGATTCATCCGTATGACGTCGACCTCAACGTCGACGAGATCGCATCGGAGATTCGCACGATCAACCCTTCGCTTAGCGAAGCCATCGCACACGACATCGCGCACGACGGCGATTCGGAAGTCGAGCAGATCGACGTTGCCAACGGAAACAGCGACGCGTCCGAGGCGGCCAGGCTCGTCCTGATCGCATCGCTTTCGACGACGCCGGGGGCTATTCACGGACTGCGCGAATATCAGCTCGTCGACTGCCTGCAACGGCCCGGACGCGATCTGTCTACCTTCAAGGCCAACGTGCTTGACAAGTTGGCCACACGGGCGTGGTACCTGCACAATTCGGCCGACGGTCGCCTGTTCTTCAAGAACCAGCAGAACCTGGCTGCCAAGCTCCGCTCGACGGCGCAGTCGCTGCACCCGGAAACGGTCGACCGCATGCTGCGCGAGCACTTGGAAGAGTACTTCGAGCCAACATTGCGAGACTGCTACCAGATCGTCAAAGTGTTACCCCCACCGGACGAAGTCCAGATCGAACAGGACCGCACGACGTTGGTAATTGTCCGTCCCGGCGGGCAAGCAAACCAATTGCCGATCTCGTCCGACTGGCAAGACTGGTGGAGCCAACAACAATATAAGAATCGCGTGCTCTTCCTGAGCGGCTCTCGTGATACGTTCCAAAAAGTTCTCGATGCGGCCCGACAAACCCGAGCGTTGCAAAGCATCGAAGAAGAGCTGAATTCAGAACACACACCTGCGGACGATCCGCAGTGGACAGCGCTCGATGGGCTGCGCGATCGTATCGAACTGCAATTCCGATCGGCGCTGAAGGAAGCGTTTGATCATCTCGTCTTCCCCTCGATCAATAACGCCCTGCGATCATCGGGAACGGACATTGCGTTTGCCGGCAATCAAAGCGGTGAGGCGACGATTCGGAAAACACTCGAGGGAGTTCAGAAGTTCACCACCAAGATCGACGACGACAGTTTCCGATCCAGAGCCGAAGGGCGGCTATTCGGCTCGTCCGACACCCGAGTCGTGCTCTGGTCCGACTTAAAGCGGAACGCGGCGGTGAATACCAACTGGCCGCTGCACAAACCGTCGGCACTCGATGACCTGCGCTCTGATTGCGCTCGGCGCGGGTTGTGGCGCGAGGAAGGCAATCACATTCGCCGCGGCCCCTTCCCGCCACCGGAACCGGCGGTTGACATTCGTGAATTGAGTGTTGAGAACGACGGAAACGGCATCACTTATCTGAAGGTCGAACCGTTGCACGCGACGATGCTGGTGTTCGAAACCGGCGACTCGGAGCCAACAACAGCCAGCAGTCCAGTCCCGACACCCGCCAAGTTTGAAGCGAACGCTCTGCGGTATAAGTTTCGGGCCTACGATCCCGACCACCCCGATCGCATCAGTCCGGTACGCGAGTGGACGGCAAAGCTGCGACTCAAGCACCAATTGCACCATCGCGGCGACCATTACGAAGTCGAGCTGATGGCGCTGCCGAAATCCGGTGGCATCACGATTCGCTATACAGCCGATGGTTCGGCTCCCACGAGTGCCTCCGCTGCGACTTACGACGGACCGTTCCGCGTGCCCAAGAATTGCCGGATTGTATGTGCGATTGCTTCCGCACCGGCACTTGGCATCCATTCGGAAACGGCTCGCATTCCGATTCCCCAGAAAGGAAAGGGGGCGGGGCCTGGTCCAGAAATCACGTTGGACCCCAAGATCCCTGCGCGTTGGAATTCACGCGGACGCTTTGATGAAGCTGGCCAAGTCTGGGATTTCATACGGGTGCGATCCCAAAGAATGGCGATGTCTGGCGACGGCTAATCGGTTGAAGGTCCAGGGGTTACGCTTTTCGAGGGCGGTTTGGAGTTGGAGGTTTCAACTGGTGGAAGGG
>Ga0351952_1001_pt1 | contig 103007 bp, 76 predicted proteins | sample BONcelT113001H15_FD_205817 | JGI IMG/M metagenome (GOLD analysis project Ga0351952, IMG submission 205817) | Enriched cells from coal bed in the Powder River Basin, Montana, United States - BONCAT cells T11 rep3 HSBNCT.T11.300.1.H15 ... | reverse complement strand
TCAGCCAGATCGGCAAAGCCTTCGCCGAATCGATGGTCGAGATGATGCGCACCCAGCAGCGCGAAGAAAACCAATAAAGCACTGTCGAATGCACCCGCGTCGCGTTTCGCGGAAGGGGTCGGGAGTGGCGCGTTCGATTTGGATGTGCCAAGGCGATCTTTTCGGCCTCGTTCTTGCTCCGGTTTCGCGGCGATAGCGTGCTTCGACACGGGTCTTGAGGACGATCGATGTGGAGGTGCGCAAGCGCCCGGCGCACGAGGCGAAGGATGGCAAGCGAAACCAATCGCGTACCGCTCGCACGGCGGCGGAGACGATTCAAGCCGCGCGGCTGGGATTGCGCGGTCCGTGACGGGCAGGAGTTTTTTTCCGAGTCTTGAAGAGTGGCTGCAAGGTGGAGTCGCGACAGTTCCAGCTTTCCGGACGGCGATTAGGACTGCGGCTCGTTCCATAGCTTGCCTCCAACCGAAATGGAAAACCGTACTGCGCACCGCCAACGTGTGATTGTACACGTTTCTCCACAGTGCGATTATCAAACGAGATTCCGTGTGACGATGGTTTGGGTTTGGAGCAAAAGCTCCGGCATACTAGTTGGATAGCGCCGCTTGATGGCTCGGACACCGGCTCTTTCGCCCCGTCGGGGCCGCAACATATCAGCCCAAGGGCAGAGCGGAGCAGCAATCGCTGCGGAGCGCCGCCCTGGGTTGGGATGGCGTCAGCGGCCGAAGCCCTGAAAGTGGCGAAACAACGAAGGCTCCGATCGTGACCGCCTGTTTCGCCCTTTCAGGGCTGACGGATCCATTCGATAACCTACCCAGGGCGGCGGCAACGCTCGTAGGACTCGCGTTGCCTTGCCGCTGGGCTGATATGTTGCAGCCCCTTCGGGGCGAGGACTTCATTTTGCCGTAAGATTAGACGAACTCCTGCACTGGCACCCGCACATCCACACGCTGGTCACCTGCGGCGAGTTTACCCCGGACGGCGAGTTCCTGGAACTGCCGGAGCTGGACCTGGAGCGGCTTTCGCCTGGCAAGAAACCGTGTTCGCGCTGTACCTGGCCGAGGAGAAGATCGAGCCGGAAGTGGTCGAGAACATGCGCACTTGGCCGCATTCCCCATTTCCCTGCTTAGCCTCAGTCCTGTGGCAGAAAAGCAATTTCCTATCAAGCGTTGACAATCGAACGAAGACGGCGCAAACTGATCCCCCCGATTCGAAGTCGCTTTCGGACGACTGCTTCCACAAAGAAAGGGCAGGTAACTACGATGAAAAACTTACCTCGCAAAACCGTATGGTTGCTGGTCGCCGCGGTGACGGTTTCGCTGTTCTTGACGACATGGGCACCTGCGGCGGAACCGCCGTTACCAACCGCCGGTCCGGATTTCACCCGGGGCGAGAGCATCCCCGAGGGATCGACCCACGACTGGAACTTAGGGCCGACCGGCGCCCGCGGGTGGATGGTCAGCAACAAGATGGAGACCAGCGAGGCGAGGCAGGTCTATGTCACCGAAGTGGACCAAGGGGCTCCTGCCGAAGGTGTGCTTGGGCCGGGAGATGTGATTCTTGGAATCGGTGACCGGCCGTTCGCCGACGATCCGCGGACGGAACTGGGCAAGGCCATCGGCGCGGCGGAAGCCGCGGACGGGAGCTTGTCTTTGATCCGTTGGCGAAGCGGCCAGACGACCACGGTCGTGTTGCGATTGCCCGTCCTGGGCGCCTACAGCGCGACCGCTCCGTTCGACTGTTCCAAGTCGACACGCATCTTCGAGCTGGGCTGCGAGGCGCTGGCTCGGAAAATGAAGGCGAACCTGAATGCCGGCAATCCGATCGAACGCTCGCTCAATGCGCTGGCCCTGCTTTCCAGCGGCAAGCCGGAGTACCTGCCGCTGGTCCGCCAGCAGGTCCAGTGGGCTTCGCAGTATTCGGACCCCGGGCGGCGCGAGCTGCACTCGTGGTGGTACGGGCCCATCAACATGCTGCTGGCCGAGTACGTCCTGGCCACCGGAGACCGCAGCGTACTGTCCGATCTGGGACGAATCACCATGGAAATCGTTCGCGGACAGAGCGAGGTTGGTTCGTGGGGGCACCGGTTTGTGCAGCCGAATGGGCGACTCGCCGGCTACGGCATGATGAACGCCCCGGGTGTGCCGCTGACCGTTTCGCTGATCCTAGCGCGCGAGGCCGGTGTCGACGATCCGGAGCTGGACGAAGCGATCGCGAAGAGTGCGCGGCTGCTTCGCTTCTACGTCGGCAAGGGCAGCATCCCCTATGGCGACCACCATCCGTGGCTCCAGACGCACGACGACAATGGCAAGAATGGAATTGCCGCGCTGATGTTCCACCTGCTCGGCGACGCCGAGGCCACCGAATACTTCTCGTGGACGAGCGTCGCTTCGCACGGCGGCGAGCGCGACGAGGGGCACACGGGCAACTTTTTCAATGTGCTCTGGGCCATGCCGGGCATCGCGCTGTCGGGCCCGCATGCCACCGGTGCTTGGATGCAGGAGTTCGGTTGGTACTACGATCTGGCGCGGCGTTGGGACGGAACCTATCTTCACCAGGGACCGCCTGCGGCAAGGCCCGACTCCTACCGCGGTTGGGACTGCACCGGCGCCTATCTGCTGGCCTATGCCCAACCGCTGAAGAAGCTGTATCTCACCGGGAAGAAGCCAAGTGTGGCAGAGCAGGTCGACGCGGGTACGGCGCGGCGTCTGATTGAAGACGGTCGCGGCTGGAGTCCTCGATTGCGTCTGGCTGCCTACGCCGAACGCAGCGACGTGCAGCTTTTCGCCGGCTTGAGAAGCTGGTCGCCCGTCGTCCGCGAACGTTCGGCCATCGAACTAGCCGCGCGCGACGGCGATCCCGCGCCGCAACTGATCGCGATGCTCGACGACGGGGACCTGCATACCCGTCTGGGTGCTTGTCAAGCCCTGATCCTGTTGAAAGAGCGTGCCGCCCCCGCGGTGCCGGCGCTGCAGAAGACGCTTCGCGCCGACGATCTGTGGCTCCGCATCAAAGCTGCCGAGGCGTTGGCAAGTATCGGCAGCCCGGCGATGTCCACGCTGCCGGACCTGCTGACGATGCTTGCGGAATATGATCTCCAGGCTGACCCGCGCGGCATGCAACAGCGTTATCTGTGTTTCGCGCTGTTCAATCAACGCGGCGGAATGCTGAGCCGTTCGCTGGATGGTGTGGATCGCCAATTGCTTTATGCGGCGGTCAAGGCCGGGCTTCGCAACCAGGACGGACGCGCTCGCGGGAGTATCGGATCCGTTTACCAAAACCTGACGTACGAGGAAGTCGAGCCGTTGTTGCCCGCCATCTACCAGGCGGTGATCGAACCGGCGCCGAGCGGCATCATGTTCGCGGACGGCATCCGGTTGAGCGGTCTGGAAATCCTGGCGAAGCACCGCATTCAGGAGGGCATGGCGCTGTGCCTGGATGTCATGGAGATCGACCGATGGGGCAAGCAAAGCCGTATCCCCCGCTGCCTGAAGGCTCTTCAGACGTACGGGGGAGCCGCTCAGCCGATGTTGCCCAGGCTGGTGGAACTCGAACAGCAACTGCGGGCTCACCCGGAAGCAAAGTCATTGGCATCACACATCGACTTGGTCCGTCAAACCATCACCGTAATCCAGGCCGACCAGCTGTCGCCCAAACCGCGCAGCTTGCGCGATCTTGCGGAGACCGGCAGTTGAAATGGCGACAGTTTGGTGGAAGCTTTCGAATCGGCAGAAAGAACAAGAAAGGCGGATGAATGAAAACGGTTGCTCATTTTCTGTGCTTCTTCATGATCGGTATCGTCGGCGCGGTTGCCGGGCCTGATCTTTGTGCTCAAACCTCGCCGAAGATCATGCTCAAAGAAGCGGAATCACGACTGCGCGCGATCTACGATCGGGACGAGTTCCGCGCCAAAGGATTCCGCGGCGAGTGGCTTTCGGACAGTTCGGGCTATACGGTTTTGGAGTCGGCGCCTGATGGGAAAGACCAGGTGCTGGCACGTTACGAGGTTGCCAGCGGCAAACGTACCGTGCTGGATCCACCAGATAGGCAAAGGGCCGGCAGGTCCGACAGCATTTCTCCGGATGGTCGGAGCGTCCTGTTCTCGGAACGAGGGAACCTGGTCGTGCGGGATCTGAGCAGCGACCGCAGAATCGCGCTCACACAGAACGCCGCCGACAGTGCGGTGTCGAATGATCGGGCAGTCTGGAGCCCGGACGGAAAGTGGATCGCCTTCGTGCAATCGGATGATACCAATGTCAAACTCCGGCCCGTCCTTGTTCCGGGCGATCCGTCGTATCCGACCGTTCGAGAGGTCCGTTTCGCCAGGGTGGGCGAGGCCATAACGACACTGCGTGTCGGCATCGTTGATGCCCTGGGAAAGGAGACGCGCTGGCTGCCCCTTGCCATACCGGTGGAAGGTTTCTACTTGGGACAGGTCGACTGGGCGGGTAACTCGGATGAACTACTGATCGAAAAGCTGAGCCGATTCCGGGACGAGCGCGAGTTTCTCCTGGCCGATGTCCGCAGCGGTGCCATCCGGCGCATTTTTCACGAATTCGATCCGGCCTGGGTCGTCGCCAGCTATAACACAAATGGCGGCCTGAAGTGGATTCGTGACGGCCAGGCGTTCATCGTGCTGAGCGAAAAGGACGGTTGGCGGCGCGCCTACGTCTACTCGCGCGACGGCCAGGAACTGGAAATCCTGACACCGGGTGCTTGCGACATTATCGAACGCGCCGTGGTGGACGAAGCGGGTGGCTGGTTCTACTACTACGCATCGCCGGACAATGCAACTCAGAAGTATCTCTACCGTGTGCGTCTGGATGGAACGGGAGCGTTCGAACGAATCACCCCTGGGGACCAACCCGGGACACACGACTACGACTTCTCCCCGGACGGCCGATGGGCATTCCACACCTACTCGGCCTTTGACACTCCGCCCATCATCGAACTTGTTCAATTGTCGGAACATCGAGTCGTGCGCGTGCTGGAAGACAATCAAGCGTTGCGTGCGACGATGGCGTCAACGATCTTGCGGCCGACCGAATTCTTTCAGCTTGAAATCGGTGACGGCGTGGTGATGGATGCGTGGATGATCAAACCCAGCGACTTCGATTCCTCAAGAAAATACCCCGTTTTCGTCTACGTGTATGGAGAGCCGCATGCACAGACCGTGCTGGACGCCTGGGGCAGAGTCCACGCGGACTACCATCGCCTGGTCGCCGACCTTGGCTATTTGGTGGTATCCATCGACAACCGAGGCACACCGGCGCCGAAAGGGGCCGCGTGGCGACGGACCATTTTCGGCAGTCTGGGCCCCCTGTCCACGGAGGAGCAGGCAGCGGGCGTGAAAGAACTCGCTCGCACCCGGCCGTACGTCGACCTGTCCCGGGTCGGCATCTGGGGTTGGAGCGGTGGCGGCTCGAACACCCTGAACGCGATGTTCCGCCAGCCGGACGTCTATCACGTCGGGATCGCCGTCGCCCCCAAACCGCAGCCGCATCTTTACAATGCATGGTTTCAGGAGATCTATATGGAGACCCCTGAGACGAATCCCGACGGATACCGCGAGTCTGCACCAATCCACTTTGCCGAAGGTTTGCAAGGAGATCTTTTAATCATCCACGGCACGGGCGAGACCAACACGCATCTTCAGATCACCGAAGGGCTGGTGGATCGCCTGATCGAACTGGGCAAACCGTTCGACTACATGGCGTATCCCCATCGTGACCACGGACTCCGCGAAGGCCGCGGCACGGCGGTCCATCTGCGAATGCTCATGACGCGGTATCTGATCGAACACCTGCCGCCTGGCCCGCGGTAAACAGCGTTCGATCAATTGCTGTCGTGGCGAAACTCGGAAGGACGCAATGGCCGCGGGAGCATCGGACACCAGCCTGAGCTATCGCGTCGAACCGCGGCGGCATCGTGCCGCCGTCTGGTGAATGATCTCGCCGGCCCGTCGCACGTCCGTCTCGGTGACGTCCAAGTGCGTGACGGCTCGGATCTTGGCCGGGCCGATTGCCAGGACGAGCACACCAGACTCCTGCAACGCCGCAGCCAGCTGCGCCGCAGTGGCCAGCGCCGGATCGATGCGAAAGATTACCATGTTGGTGTCGATCTCCGGCGGGTCCAACTCCAGCCCTTCCACGGCGCGAATCGCCTCGGCCAACAATCCGGCATGGGTGTGGTCTTCGGCCAGGCGGTCGATGTGATGCTCCAGCGCATACACCGCGCCGGCCGCGATGATTCCCGCTTGCCGCATCCCGCCGCCCAAGAGTTTGCGGTGGCGGCGCGCCAGACGGATCAGTTCGCGGGGACCGGCCAACGCCGACCCGACCGGGGCGCCCAGCCCTTTGCTGAAACACACGCTCACCGTGTCAAAGTGATGCGTCCAGTCCCGTAGCGGGATGCCGCTCGCCACGACCGCGTTGAACAGGCGGGCACCGTCCAAATGCCGCCGCAGGCCGTGCTGGTCGGCCCATCGGCAGATGTCGGCCAGGTTCGGGTACGGCTGGACCCGGCCGGCGCCTCGATTGTGCGTGTTTTCCAGCCACACCATTCGCGTCCGCACCATGTGCTCGTTGTCGGGGCGAATCAAATCCCGCAACTGCTCGACATCCATGACGCCGTATCGGCCTGTGACGGTCCGGGTCGCGACGCCCGTCAGTTGGGCAAAGGCTGCTTGCTCGTAGTTGTAGACGTGGCTCTCCACGTCGCAGATGAATTCGTCCCCCGGTTGACAGTGCAGCCGTACGGCGATCTGGTTGGCCATCGTCCCGGAGGGAACGAAAATCGCCGATTCCTTGCCCAGCAACTCGGCGCAACGCGTCTGGAGACGGTCCACGGAGGGATCGACGTCGATCACATCATCGCCCACGTCGGCAGCTGCCATCGCCGCCCGCATTTCCAGCGTCGGTTTGGTCACGGTATCGCTGCGCAAGTCGATGGGGTTTGGCATCCGCGGCTCCTCGTCCAGGTTCCCAGGTGCAGCCTTCAAGCTTGCCGGAATTGGCTGCTCTCGGTCACGACGCCATGGCCACGGCGGTGGGGCGGCGTTTTTCGGCTCGCTCGGTCTCCAGGGCCAGCCGCATTTTGACGCTCCAGCGTCCCTCGGCGTCGGGACGGACGAGCCAATGCGGCAGCACCGTAACCGATTGGTGGACGAGTTCGATGCCGGATTCGGACTGGCTGACCGTCCCGACGGGGAAGGCCCAAATCATCGTTGGTGCGCCCAGTTCCAGCCGCACGTCCAGCCCCAGCCACTCGTCCACCAATTCCAGCGCCGTGGCGTCGTAGAGATCCAGTTCCGCCCCCAGGTGGCCCAGTCGCGAACCGTCGTCCGCTTGAAAGTAGCGGTCGTCGGCGCCGGACGGCATCCCGGCGAAATTGAACTCGACGCCGAAATGCAGCTCCGCATCCGGCGGAAGCCCTTCGATCCGATAGGCAATGTCCAACACCGACGAGCCCGTTTCGAGCGTGACGCCCTTGGTGATCTGCAACGGAATCCCCCAGGCATTGCCGTGCTTGCTCATTTGAACCTGGATCTTGTCCGCATTCCTTCGCAGCTTGGCATCGTACAACCCGCCCGCAAAATCGCCACGTTCCATGGCGTCGCCAGTGACCACGGCCGGCAATTCCACGCCGTTGTCGTAGAAGTGATCGACCAGGCTCTTGCGGGGATAGCGGTCGTAGCGCAGCAAACGATCCAGCCCGGCCTGTTTGAAGACCACGCGATCGTGAATACTGGCACAGTTGTCGCCCTCTCCCGACGGACCGGCCAATACTTTGCGATGATAGGCTTCCGGCCGCCGGGACAACGTCGCCAGCACGTTGTGGCAAATGGAACGGACGTCCAACTCGTACATCTGCCCACCCGCCGCCGGCGCCAGCAGGGCGACCAGCTTGTCGTTGATCAAGCAGACCTCTTGACGGGCGTCAAAGTTGTAATCGTCCACCGTCGCCTCGACGTGCCCGTTGCGTTGCCCGTTCGAGGTGGCGTTGTCCAACAGGTTGTCGGCCGCGATCAAGTGGTTGTACACTGCGTTCCGCAGATGCGGCAGATAGATTCCGCCAAAGGCCCCGTGCCAATAACTGCAGTTGCACTGGCCGCGGTACAACTCGCGACGGGCCCATTGAAAGTCGTCGCCACTGGCACCGGCGCGTTCGGCTTGCTCCAAACGCTGGCTGACCATCATCATACGGCTGTACATCTCGTTCGCTTCGGGGTACTTGACCTTAAAGTTCCGCCAAAACCCGCCGCGAACGAACGGTTTGATTCGCGGCCATCGCTGGTCATGCTCCAATTCGTGGACGGCGCTTTCATAGGCCAATTGCTGCGTGACCGGCAGCGACCATTCCGTCATTTCCCGATAGCTGCAATCCGGCAGATAGATCTTGCCTAGCGGCGGAACCCGATCCACGGCTTCGGACAGCGTGGTCGATTTCAGCCACTCGCGGTTCGCGGCCAAGGCATCGAAGAAACGCCGCAGCCAACCATCCTGGAAGCAATGCTTGTGCGTGCCGGGCCAGGTGCCGAACTTCTCGCCGTCGTCGCCGAACACCGCAACGGCCTGCGGATGCTGCGCTGCAACCTGGCGAAGATACTCGACCGTTTCGTGCGGATCGCGGAAGGGGATCAAGTAACGCAGACGCTCGCTGCCCGGGAAAATGCTCAGTGTTTGCCCGTCGTCCTCGGTGACGTAGTAACCGTGCAACCGCTCTTCGCTCAGCCCCGCGTTGCGAAAATGGAAATCGTCCAACACCGTGTATTGAATGCCCGCACGGCTGACATCGCTGGTCAGCGATTGTTCCCACACCCGCTCCGGAATCCACATCCCGCGGATCGCCCCGCCCAGGCGCCGCTCGAGCCACTCGGAATACGTCTGGATCTGGCCCTGCCGGTCTCGGGACGGAATCATCGTCAAGATGGGTTCATAGAAGGCCCCGCCGATGATCTCGATGCGCCCGGCGGCGACCAGCGCCGCCAGCCGCTCCAAGTACTCGGGATGATGTTCGTCCAGCCATTCCATCAGCGGTCCGCTGGTGTGCAGCGATATGCTCAACGCATCGTAGGGCTCGAAAACATCCAGGAACGGGAGGTAGCTCTCGCGATAGGCCGCATCGAAAACGTGGTGAAAGTTTCCGATGGGCTGATGGTTGTGCAGAACGAGGCAGAATCGGATGGATGTGCTCATGGGTCGCGCCAGTTTCCTTACATCCCGCCGCGACAGCGAACCCAAATGGCAAGCGGTCGCAGCTTTGACGGCATTCACAAGACCCTGCAGGACGCGCGCAGTTTGCCGGCCGCGTCTTCAGGAGATACGGTATTGATATAATCGCCCGCCCCCCATTCAAACCCTGCAGTTTTCGTGAGCCTGGGAAAAAACTCTAGATGCCAATGGAAATAGCTTACGGGAGAAAGCCGAAACGGAGAAGTGTGAATCAGGAAATTAAACGCGGGGCTGTCCAAGGCAAATTCCGTGCGCGCTACGATATCCCTCACGGCCCTCGCCAGTTCCCTAATCTCCCTATTTTCCACCCGTTCAAAGCTGCAATCGTGCCGCTTGGGCAAAACCCAGATTTCGTAAGGGAATTGGCTGGCGAACGGGCAAAAGGCCACGAATGCCTCGCTGTCGAACACAACCCGTGCGCCGTCCGACAACTCGGCCTCGATCATCGCGCAGAACACGCACTGCCCATGTCGTTTGAAATAGGCGTCGGATCGAGCCAGCTCGGATTGAATCTGGGTGGGAACCAGTGGCGTGCCAATCAATTGGCTGTGGGTATGTTCGAGCGAAGCACCGGCCGCCGAGCCGGAGTTTTTGAACAGTTGTCCATAGGCGATGCGGGGATTGGAGCGAAGGGTTCGCAGGCGGTCGCGGTAAGCCAGGAAAACGAGTTCCGCTTGCCGTTCGTCCAAGGCTCCGAAGCTGAGCACATGATCCGGCGCCTCGATGATGACTTCATGCACTCCGAACCCTGGGCTGATTTCGTACAAGGCGGAATCGGTTGTCAGCGGGCGCTCGTCGGCGTCGAGAGCCGGGTACTTGTTTTGCACGACGCGCACCTGCCATGCGGAATCGTCGGAAATCAGGCCGTGCCAGTCGTATGCGGCCACGGCGGCGGGGGTATCCGCCTCGTGGCCGCGACAGAACGGACAACGTTGTGGCGGACGTTCGCCGCGCCCCGAGGCGAACTGTTCGGGGCGCAGTGCGCGATTCGGGGCGATGATCACCCAATGGTCGGACACGGGATCTTTGCGGAATTCCGGCATCGCTCGAGCCCCTCAGAACGGTCGCATCGCCAACACGCGTTCGCGCCACAGCTGGTCGAAGGTCGCAATCGGCATGTCGACCAGGCGCGTGAAACGGGCCGCGGGTCCGAAATCGTCCGCGTTCCGGAGAAACGCATCGAGGACGTCCGGCCGAAAGCGGTTCTGTTCAAAGACGAGATAATACGCCAGCCCCCAGGAGTACAGGTAGTAGCGCTGGGCAGAACGGCTGGACGACGGATTCAAGAAACTCTGTTCGTCGGCCAGGAGCACGGCCTGGATCGTCAAGGGTTGCTCGCCGCGCAAATCGTTCTGTAATTCGGCCAGTCGCTTGCGGTCCGGTGCATCGATTCGCAAACTGTCCGCCTCGATCTGGCCGGTTTCGAAAATCTGCGCCAAGCCTTCGTTCAGCCAGTGAGGCAAGGTCATGCCATCCTCGGAGCAGACATAATTCTCGACATACGCATGAAACGCTTCGTGGTACAGTTGCGCAAACATCTGATCGGTGACTTTGCCAAACAATGCCTCGTTCCGGACGGTGGCCAAATCCAGCCGACTCATCGCCTCGTCGTACTCACGCTGCCAAGCGGCGGTCCGCAGTTTGACCTCTTGGTCGATCTGTCCGGACGAGTAGCCGCGCTGCTGCATCTGCTCGATCAGCGTTGCCAGCCGCTGGGAAAAGGCACGCTTCAGCATCTTGTACTGGCCGCGGACATCTTTGTTTTGCGATTGCGTCTGCTGCAGACGGCGATTGAACGAGTTCAATTCGCCTCCCGCGACGACCAGATTTTGCGGCCGGGAGAACCAAGCCGGACTGGCGAACGTCAAGCCGTATTCGCGGAGGTGCCTCTGATACTCGTCCGTGGAGCCAAAGATCAGCAACCGCAACCCCGTCCGGTGCTGGCGCGTGGGCGGCAACAATTGTCGATACGCGCGGAAGATCTGTTCGGCGCGGACCACGCAACGGCGAACCGTCGTCTCGTCCGCGGTGCTCTCCAGTTGGAACCAAGGCCCCTCGTAAGTCCAGACCTCCCCCGCGTCGCCCGCCGCTCTTTGCAGCGCGACGTTGTCCATTCGGCCCGCTTCGATTCTGGCCCGGTTCCGAAACTGCTGAAACCTGGCCAACAGGCGTTCGCGATCCTCGCCGCTGGTCAGCGTCTTCTTCGCCACTTGATCCGGCGTGACGGGACGAATGACCGCAAACATCGGCTTACCGGGAGGCCGAAAAATCTCCGCGAACTCGATTTCCGCGGGGCGTTCTGCCTGGACCAACCCCCGATACACCGAGCCATCCTGCAATTCCAGGACGTCAAACGTCCACTCCGATGTGGCTTTCGCAGCTTCATCCCGGGCGGTCACAACACACCGGCCGTCAGCGTCCTTCGGCACCGCGTCGGACGTCAGCGGAGGCGGAACCGCTGCGAGCAAGAAGATCAGCGAGTAGGGCGAGACGAAAGCCACCGGGACGCGGTACCTCTAATGCGGCCGATACAATTCCACGCTGGTATCGCCAATGTAACCGATCGTCAACCGTTCCTTCAACTCGACTGCATCCGCGGGCCAGTAGGACGGCGCGGGCAGACCGGCCATCGTGTAGGTTGTCACGTGGCCGTCGAGGAACGAAACGCAGGCCACCTTGCCGCCGTGCCGGAAATGCGTACCGGGGGCGGTGAAGTAATCGTAGTCGTCGGGCCCCTGGATGTAAAAGTTTTCCGTGGCTTTCAGTACCGGGTCGCCGGCCCAGGGAAGCTGGATGCGGGCCGAATCGGAAAAGACCACCGTGCGCGACGTGGCAGGAAAATCGGCCAGCCGTTTGGTGATCACTTCGGGAAAGTAATTCGGCGGCGGGTAATACGTCGTGCCGAGGTTCTGATTGTAGCCGTAGCCTCCGTTCTGGCCGTTGTACAACAGGGTGATATTCGAGCGGTCCAGGGACGGGCAGCGAAATGCGCCCCGATTGTTCTCGATGTACGGACAGATCATCCCCAAGGTGATTTCCACCTCGTTGGTTGAGAAATCCACCTCGCCAAACCACGTCACGGATTTGGGATAGCCCGGCAGCATCGCCACCGGCAGCACGCGATGGATGTCGTGATACATCTGCACCGCCAGCGTGTTTTGCTTGAGGTTGTTCTTGCACTCGGTCGTCCGCGCGGCTTCCCGCGCGGCTTGAATCGCCGGCAACAGCAGTGCCACCAGGATTCCAATGATGGCGATTGAGACCAGCAGTTCGATCAGCGTAAACCCTCGACGGACCATACCCGCTCCTTTCGACTCCGCAAGCCGGTTGCGCAGCGGCCGATTCGCGCGCCAGTGCTGCCGCTTGCGGAGCCCCGGAAAACAACCGGGGAAACAAAACGTCAGATGATGAAGACTGTCCCGCGCAGTCCACCACGTGTTTCGCGTTGGTAGGTCTTCTGACTTCCGAGCCCAGACAGCCCGGCCTTCTCGCCGCACACGTTGCGGCAATGGCCGTCAAGATTGGGCCGTCCTTCGTACCTCGGTCACAGCGGCGGGGCCGTTCCGGAATTTCACCGGATTCCCTGTTTGTCGGCCCCTCAGCGGAGCGGCCGACCACCAACGCCTCAAGTTCACTTTCGGAAAGTTATCACAAGCGGAGCCGGCTGTCAAAGGTCCTGACCGGATGCGGTCCCGATCAGCTGCCACAGAGGGGTTCCTTCTTCTCGGTCAGGCGTTCGCATTGCGGTGCCATCTCGGCGTTCAACTGCTTGAATTCCGCCCACTCTTCCGGCAGGTTGTCCTCATGGAAGATCGCCTCCACCGGGCACTCCGGGACGCAGGCTTCGCAGTCAATGCATTCTTCGGGGTGGATGTACAGCATCTGCTCGCCCTCGTAGAAGCATTCGACCGGGCAAACCACCACACAATCCGTGTATTTGCAGCCGAAGCAGGGTTGGGCAACGATGTGAGCCATGACCGATGATCTCCTTGTCGTGAATTCAGAACCGTGCTTTTCGCCGCAACTGTACGACGACAAGCCTTTACCACAAAACAACTTGCACGAGGCGAACCCTCCCAGACACCCGCATCGTATTACCGGGACCCAGTGCTGTCAAGCCGCTTTGCGGGAACTCGCTGACCGGATGCCGCGACAAAATGTTAGGCTTGCTTCACAGTCCGTATCATCATAAAATCAAGGTAGATTGGGAGTTCGGTTGATGACTCCGGCAGCTTGTCGATAGGCGGTCATGCGCACAACTTTCACCAGCGAAGGTATCCACACGTGGCGCTTCTTGAGATAGATCGAAAGTTGCTGCAGCGATGCCTGAGCCGCGAGCCTCACGCTTGGGAAGCGTTTGTCGAGCGGTTCCTCGGGCTGATCTTGCATGTGGTTCGGCACACGGCCAAGTCGCGATCGTTGCAGATCGGTCCGCAGGATGAGGAGGACTTGGTCGCCGAGTTTTTTGCGACGGTCGTCCGCGATGACTTTGCGCTGCTCAGACGATTCCGCTTGGAAAGCAGCCTGGCCACGTATCTGGCGGTGGTGGCCCGTCGCGTCGTGGTTCGCGAGTTGCTTCGACGCTCCTTCCCGTCGCGGCTGAGCGACACCGTCGCGCCCCATCTGGCCTTCGAGAGCCTCGCCGATGCAAGGGCAGAATCGCCCGAGCGACGGATGAGCAATCGCGAGGAAGTCGAACGGCTGATGAGCGGCCTGACGGGTTCCGAGGCAGACATCGTGCGCCTGTATCATCTGGAAGGCAAGAGCTACCGCGAAATCAGTTCCACCATCGGGATCCCGGAAAACAGCATCGGTCCGACGCTCAGCCGAGCCCGTGCCAAGATGCGGCAACTGACGGCCGATTCGTCCGCGTGAGGCGTGGGATCTCAAGCCGCCCCGCCGTGTTGCCGTTTTGCTGCTTCGAGCGTGTTGACCAGCAGCATGGTTACTGTCAGGGGACCGACGCCGCCCGGCACGGGTGTCAGAAAGCCGGCAACCTCTTTGACCGCCTCGAAATCGACATCCCCGACCAATCCGGATTCCGTGCGATTGATTCCCACGTCGACCACGACGGCCCCCGGTTTGACCATGTCGGCGGTAATGAACTTGGGGCGGCCGATCGCGGCGATCAACAGATCGGCCGATCGCGTCACGCCTGGCAAATCGGCGGTCTGCGTGTGACAGACCGTGACCGTCGCATTGGCTCCGTCGGGGCCGACGGTGGAATTGCGATTCATCAGCATCAGGGCCATCGGTTTGCCCACGATATCGCTACGGCCGACGATCACGGCGTGCTTGCCGCAGGTCGTGATTCCGGCCCGGTGCAACAGCTGGGAAATGCCATGCGGCGTGCAGGGCAAGTAGCGGGGCCGTCCTTGGGCGATCAACCCCACATTTTCCGGGTGAAAGGCATCCACGTCTTTCAGCGGAGCGATCGCATCCAGCACGCGGGCTTCGCGGATATGGCCGGGCAATGGCAACTGCACTAGAATACCGTGGATGGTTGGATCCTGGTTAAGCTGTTCGATCAACTGCAGCAGCTGTTGCTCGCTGGTCTGGCTGCCAAGCCGGTGTACATGGCTATCCAGGCCGACCCGTTGGCAGGCTTTTTCCTTGTTCCGAACGTAGACCTCACTGGGCGCAAAATCGCCGACCAGAATTGCGGCCAGCGTCGGGCGGATTCCACTATGGTCGACAAATGCCGTGACTTGGCCGGCTAATTCGCTACGAATCTGCTCGGCAATCTGTTTGCCATCCAAAAGGGTTGCTGTCATGGTATCGTCCTTGGTGTATCGTCCTTGGTTTGTCAGCCTAATGTAGCGGCGAGCTTGAAAATCCCCCCGGGCAAGCGGGAGGCACCAGAACACCTTTGATAGCATTTCACGGTTTTCCAATCAAGGCCCGCAAAATGCACCGCAAAATGCACGTGGCGTTTCGGCCGCCCGCCCCAGGCGGGCCGCCGTCAGGCGGTCGTCCCACGCCAGGAACAAAACGTGGACTGGCGTGGCAGCTCGCGTATGCCAGCGTTATACTAAGGCCCGCGTGGACTGCAAGTACGCATCTTCGCAAAGCGTTTTCCTGGGAGCCATAGAATCACCATGTCTGAAGCAAAGCGAAGTCCCGTCGAAATCCTCAAAGAGCAGAGCAACTACCTACGCGGCGCGATCGGCCAAGAATTGCAGGACGCTGGCGATTGTTTCAGCAAAGACAGCGTCCAGTTGCTCAAGCACCACGGCAGCTACCAGCAGGATAACCGCGACGAGCGGGCGGCGGCGCGCAAGTCGGGAGACAGCGGCAAAACGCATAGCATGATGGTCCGTACGAAAGTCCCCGGCGGCCAGTTGACCAGTCGCCAGTTGTTGGCTGAACTGGATCTGGCAGACGAATTGGGCAGCAGCACACTCCGTCTGACCAGCCGTCAGGCCCTGCAACTGCACGGGATTCTGAAGGGCAATCTCCGCGAGACGATTCATCGGATCAACGAGGTCCAGTTGACGACGCTGGCGGCCTGTGGCGACGTTCAGCGGAATGTCATGGGCTGCCCCGCTCCGTATGCGGATCCGCTGCATCAGCAACTGCAACGCCTGGTCCATGCCTTGTCGGAGCATTTCACGCCACGCACCCCGGCTTACCATGAATTATGGGTCGAGGACCCGGAAACCGGCCGACGGGAATTGGCCGGCGGACGGGTCGAACAAACCGAAGACGAGGTTGAGCCGATTTACGGCAAGACCTACTTGCCGCGCAAGTTCAAAACGGCTGTCGGCTTTGCATCGGACAATTGCGTCGACATCTATACGCAGGACCTGGGTTTTTTAGCGGTCGTCTGCGATGGCGAGATTATCGGCTATAACGTCCTGACCGGCGGTGGCATGGGGGTGACTCCCAGCAACAAGGCGACGTTTCCCGCGCTGGCCAAGCGTTTGGCCTTTGTGCCGCCGGATCGGGTGATGCGGGTTGCTGAGGCGGTCGTCAAGGTCCAACGCGATTTTGGCAACCGCGCGGACCGCAAGCTGGCACGGATGAAATACTTGATTCACAGCTGGGGATTGGAAAAGTTCAAAGCTCAGGTCGAGGAGTATTACGGCGAGCCTCTAGCGGCTCCCCACCCCGACGACGTCACCGGCTTCGACGATCACTTGGGATGGGATGACCAAGGCGACGGAAAATGCTTCTACGGTCTGAATATCGAGAATGGCCGCATCCAAGACAACGAGCAAGTCCAACTGAAGTCCGCGCTGCGGGAGATCTGCCGAACTTTCGCGCCGGGCCTCCGCTTGACGTCGCACCAGAGCATCCTGCTGACCGACTTGGAGCCTGCGGCAAAACCCGAAATCGAGCGAATTCTGCGGGGGCATCGAGTCCGACTGTCTGCGGAAACCTCTACGGTTCGCCGTTGGTCGATGGCCTGTGTGGCCTTGCCCACCTGTGGATTGGCGATTACCGAAAGCGAGCGGGCGCTGCCCGGCATCATGGACCAGTTCGAGACGGAGTTGGCTCGACTAGGACTTTCGCACGAAGCATTCACCGTCCGCATGACCGGTTGCCCAAACGGTTGCGTCCGGCCCTATAATTCCGAGATCGGTTTGGTCGGCAAGGCCGTCGGCAGATATACGATGTACCTGGGCGGACGCCTGGTCGGCGATCGGCTGAGTTTTGTGTACAAAGACCTTGTTCCGGCGGCGGAAATCGTGTCAACGCTGGTGCCGTTGTTCGTGTATTTCAAAGGCGAACGCGTCGCGGACGAGTCGTTTGGGGATTTCTGTCACCGGAAAGGGAAAGAGGATTTGACGGCTTGGGCGGATCAGTACCGCGCCGGCGAGAGTTAGTGTCAACGCCAACCGCGTAATCGGAGCAGCAGCATGGCGACCAAGTGGTTTTACAAACAGGGCGGGAGAACCATCGGCCCGATTTCGAATCTGGATCTGTTGGCGAAAGTTCGCAGCGGCGAAGTCGTCGTGGGCTCGTGGGTCCGCAAAGACGATTCGGCGTGGTTTCCGGCGGAAGACGTCAATGGCCTGTTCGAAACCGCGTTTCGCGACCAGCCGGGAAAGATCCGGAAAGAATCGAACACCGAGTACCACGGCGACTGAGGCCCGGGGGGCGGAAGCTGCCCTCACGCACCAGCCGCATTGGAAAGGCAGGCGGATGGAAACCGGAAATTTGCAGCTGGCGATTCGACAGATCGAATTCGCCCGCAGCTATACCGCAACTTTGTTGGACGGTTTGTCCGATGACGATTGGTTTCGGCAGCCGAGCGAAGGGATTACGAACATCGCCTGGCAAGTTGGCCATCTGGCGATGGCCGAATACGGATTGTGCTTGTTTCGCTTGCGTGGACGGCGGGCCGAGGACTTGGACTTGATGTCAGGCAAGTTTCGCAAACAGTTCAGCAAAGGCTCCCAGCCCGCCCCCGAGCCGGCCCACAACCCGACGCCTGACGAGTTGCGCCAAGTGCTGGAACGTGTGCATCAGCAGGTGCTGAGCGAACTGGCCGCCGCCAGCGAGCAGCAATTGGACGAAACGATCGACGAACCGTATGCTGTGACGCCGACCAAACTGGGGGCGCTGTTCTTCTGCTCGCACCACGAGATGCTGCATGCCGGCCAGATTGGTCTGCTCCGTCGGTTGCAGGGAAAAGGCCCAGTGCGTTGAGGGGCCCCGTTAGAGTTCTCGCTTTCGCGTGCGCCATTCGGCAGGCAAAGCCGGCTCCACACGCTGCAGCGTGAACTCCAACGGCGTCGCCTTACAGGCGGCCGACCGACCGCACAGTGCTCAAGCCGCCGTCGACGGTAAAGACCTGACCGGTGATCCAGTCGTTGTCGGGCTCTAACAGCCATTGGGCCATGGCAGCGATGTCCCGGGGTTCGCCCAAGCGGCCTACGGCGTGCAAATTTCGCGACGCCTCGGCGGACTTCTCGTGACTCCAGATACGTTCCGTCAGCGGCGTCCGCACCAGGCCCGGCGCGATCGCGTTGAAGCGGATTTTTCGCGAGGCATAGGTCGCGGCGGCGGAGCGGACCAATCCTTCGACGCCGGCCTTGGCGGCGGAAATCGCATCGTGGTTCGGCAAGCCGGTGTGAGCGGCGGCCGTGGAAATGAGCACGACGTTGCCGCCTTGGCGGAGCACTTTGCCGGCAGCATGGACGGTGGCAAACGCCGAAGTGAGGTTCTTCGCCACCGTATCCGCCCACTCCATCTCGGTCGTCAAATGCGCGGGTTTGAGAATCACCGAGCCGACGCAATTCACGGTGCCGTCCAATTGGCCCAACTGATCGGCAGCCGCCTGAAAACATTCGCTCATGTCGTTGAACGAAGTGGCATCGACCACGCGCCAAGGACTGTTCAACTCCCGTCCCAACTCCTCCAGCTTTGCCTGGTTCCGCCCCGCCAGAAGCAGCGCGGCTCGAGGCCGGAGCAACCGGCAGATCTCGGCACCAATGCCTCCGTAGGCGCCCAGAATCAGGTAACCCGGCTTCAGATAGTCTTCGATGTCCATCATGCCCTGCTGCTCCGTTCTAGGTGTTTGTCACCGCGGATCATTTTAACGTGGTTCGCGCGTTACCAAAGGGGGCGGGCACCTTTTTTCCCGCTTGCGACTGCGGTACAACAACGTGATGAAACTGCTCGATCTGACCCTGGATACTCCCGAAGCGAACCTGGCCTTGGACGAGGCGTTGCTGGAAACCGCGGACGAGGCCGATGAGCCTTGTGAAGTGCTGCGGATCTGGGAATCGCCCCAACCGCTGGTCGTGCTGGGCCGCGCGTCTCGAGTGGCCGACGAAGTGAATCTGTCAACCTGCCGCTCGCAGGGGATCCCCATCTTGCGCCGTTGCAGCGGCGGCGCTTCGGTGGTCGTCGGTCCGGGGTGCCTGATGTACGCGATGGTGCTAAGCAATCGACTGCGTCCGGAATTGCAGCAAATCAGCGCGGCGCACTGTTTTGCCTTGCGAATGCTCGGCAACGGACTGCGCCGCGTCGTCCCCCAAATCCAATGCCAGGGAACCAGCGACTTGACCTTGGGAGGAAAGAAGTTCTCCGGGAACAGTCTGCGGGTCCGGCGGACGCACGTCTTGTATCACGGCACCGTGCTGTACGATTTTTCCTTGGACCTGGTTTCGGCTTGCCTGCAGACACCACCTCGCCAGCCGGAATACCGGCGGGGCCGATCGCATCACGAGTTTCTCGTGAATCTGTTGGTCTCGCGTGCCGCCTTGTGCCAAGCGATCACCGCCAGCTGGCAGACCGAAGGGACGCTGACCGAATGGCCTCGCCAGCGGACGGAAGAACTGGCGGAGGCGAGATACCGTCAAGCGGCTTGGAATCTACGATTCTAGCGTTTGCCTAACGCCACCGGGTGATGGCGAGGATGTTCGGCCTCTGCCCTGGGCTTGGATCCGCAATGATAGCCCCTCACGACCGCTTGGTCGCGGAACGCCCGCGAACTCGCCCTCCCAGCCAGCGCGGAATGGGCAAGGCTCAACCAACATCGCGTCAGAAGTGCGAAGCAGCGATTCACCGGAACCCGTTCCAGCCTAGAACATTCCGCCACCGCCACCGATCCCACCGCCGCCACCGATCCCACCGCCACCGCCACCGATTCCGCCGCCGCCACCGATCCCGCCACCGCCTTGGCCTGTGGTGTCCCCCGTAAAGGTAAACGTACTGACCTCGCCGATTCCCGAGAACAGCGGCATCGGCTCGACGCGGACATAACGGCGATCGGCGGAAATCACCGCCGAACCCATGAAGTTTGTCCCTTCGGGCAGGGTGGTGATCACCGGCCGCACGCCCACGCTGCGGCGTGGCAAGCGTCCGTCCCGTTGCGCGGCCAACGCATCGCGCAGATAGTCGCGGACGGCGTCCGAGTACTCGTAGGATGCCAGTTGCTGGCCCAGCAGCGCCCGGCTGAACTCGCGCTGCACCCGCGCCACCGCGGCGATTTGCAGATCGTCCAAGGCGTCTTGGCGTCGCCCGTCGTCCAGTTCGAAAACCACCACGGCGCGGCCGTCCGTCAGCGGCACGTGCTTGCTGATGATCTCTTGCTGGTCGGAACCGAACTTCTTGGCCACCTCGACGGTTACTTTGCCCGCGGTCGGTTGGCCCCAAATTCTTCGGATCATCAACCGGTATTGGCCGCTGAAACCCTCGGGGCAAACATAGTATTCGGCGTAACCTTCCGGCGGCTGGACGCCCGGTTTGGCGAACGTGTCACCGACCATCACGCCGCCACCGGTGGTGCGCGGGCTGTCGGCCGAACACACCGTGCCGGTCGGCTCTTCGACCAGGATGTCGATGTCGGCATCCCCCGTCCAAGAGACGCGAATCACACAGTCTCGAACCATCGCCGCCTCGACCTGCTTGCGAAACTGGTCCGCTTCCTCACGGCGATTGGCCGTCAGCAACTGTTCGTAGGTTGCTCGTGTCACTCGCACCGCCATCTCTTGAATCTTCTTCTGCTCCTGGGGCCAGGCCTGGCGGAGCAGACCGAGACAGGCCCACTGGATGGCCTCGACGTCATTCAGACGCTGCGCTGCGGCCAAACCGCGCAGGTAGGGTTCGGGCCGCAACGGTTGCGCGGCCGCCATGTTCCGGAACAACAGCAAGGCACGGCTATCCAGACCGAGTCGGCTCATGTATTCGGCCACAAACAGCGTCTCGTCCACGCTGCCGCTGAAATCGACAACCGACATCAACGCCCGCTCGACGTCGGCCTCGGGAGCCCCACTGGCTTGCATCGCCAAGCCCAGCCCCTCGTACATCCAGGTTTGCGGAAATCCGTTCCGCAAAGCTGCCATCAGCAACACGACGACGTCTTGGTATTTCTCCCGTTTCATCAGGTCTCGGGCCGTCTCACGAACCGCCAGGCGGACCTCTTGTGTGACCTCCACCGGCGAGTTTTTCAATTCTTCAAAGTAGGCATTCCAGGCTTCTTCCATGCTTTGTCCCGGTTGCAGCTGCAGGTCGATCTTCCGGGCCTTGGGGGCAGACACTGCATCCGCCGGGGGAGGCTCGGCGGACGCGGCCGGGGTGGAGACGCTCTTTTTTACGCCCAGGGACAGGTCGTCTTCGACGGCAAAGAAGCCCCCGCCCATACCGCCGCCCATCATGCCGCCGCCGCCCATACCGCCGCCCATACCGCCGCCCATACCGCCGCCCATACCGCCGCCCATCATGCCGCCGCCCATGCCGCCCATCATGCCGCCGCCCATCATCCCGATTGGCAGCACCAGATCGCCCACGGGATACACTTTGGTCACCAGCTTGCTCTCCGCCTCTTCTTGCGTGGTGATCAGCAGCACTTCGTCGCGGACGACGTAGGTCAGGTCCAAGTCCTTGAGCATCAGCCGCAGGGCCGAGCGCAACGAAATGCCTCTCAGATTGCGGGTGATGGGCGAGTCGGAACCGATGCCGATTTCATCCAATGCCTTGGTGTCGATTTCGATATTGATGTCGTGCTGGTCTTTCAGGAAGTCGATCACCGAGTTCAACGGGGTCTCGATAAACTCCAGACGCGTATCGTCCTCCAGCGCCGCGAAGATCTTCTGTTCGGCGCCACCCTGGCGGGCCAAGTCGATCGAGGCGTACTTTTTGCGTCGCAAGCTCAAGTCCGACCAGACCTGCGGCTCGGGATAGGTGATCGGAGGTTCGTCCGGGAACGGCACCAGGGCCTTCTCCACGCCCAGCATGGCCCGCGCAAAGTTGCGATGGCGGATATCGCGGAGCGTCCACAAGGTATCCCAATTACCGCCGAATCGGGATCCCCAGAGGGCCGCCGGCGGCATCGGGCTGAGCGCCTCCAATTCCAACACCTGTGCAGCGATGACGTCCTCCGCTTCCTGATACCGGCCTTCGTCCATCAAGGAGTTGAAGCGGTCCATCAACTGCTTGACCTTCTGCCGATTCCGCGCCGTTTCCTCGACCAACTGCTGGCGTTCGTCGGCGGCTGCTCGATTCTCTTCGGCTTGGGCCACGCGGATCGCGAATTCCACGGAGCGTCGCCCGGCCTCGCGAATGGCCGACTCGATTTGATTTCGCAATTGAGCCCGCGTGTCCGGCCCCAAGTCCGGCGACCGCTCGATCGTTTCCAGCCAGATCTTCAGGTCTCGCTTGGCGCTTTCGGGATTGCTGCCCATCTGCTCGCGGGCCTGGCTGAGCGCCTGTTCCACTTCGGTTTTGATCTTCTGCTCGAGGACTTGCTGGTTGCCCTCGACCTGACGCAGGAACAGACCCTCGCCTTCGACCTCCGCCAGCAACCCGCCGGCGCCCAACAGCGGAGCCCCACCCGCGTCTGGATCCTGCAGATTGACAAGCCGCAGGTCCTGGTCATCGTTGCTGTTGCGCCGCGCGGCGTCGCGGATCAGCTGCGCTTGAGGGTTGTTGGGGTCGCGTTTCAAAACCGCTTCCGCCACCTTCAGGGCCCCGTCCGTGTCGCCGGCACGCATGGCATTGCGGCCCAACCTGGTCAGCAACTCGTTGTTGGTCGAAACCATCCTGGCCACTTCCTGCAAGCTCGCCGCTCCCAGCGTCGGCATCCCCAGCCCGCCACTGTCACGCACCGAGTCGACCAGCTGTGGCAGAAAACTGTAGTCGTCCAGGGCATTTTGGACCGTGACGTTCCACCGGAGGTCCACGTTCTGGCCGTCCAGTTCAACCGTCAGCGTCAAGTCATTCACGTCGCGAGATTGCAGCATCCCGACCACCACCGTATCGCGGTCGCCGCGCAACGGAGGAATCGTCGTGGGGTAAACCTCGCGAATCGTGTCAGGCAAATTGACCGCTGTCGGCCAACCCACCGGCGCGCGAATGACATCCGCCATGGCTTGACCCGCGCGTTCGGCCCATGCGCCTTCGTTCGAATCCAGATACAACATGCCGCCCGTGTGATTGGCCAGCGCAGCGAGCAGATACAGATCGCGGCTTGGTCCAATCGCGAAACTCGACACCGAGACACGCTTTTCAGCCAATTCCTGTACAGCCGTTCCAAACTGACCCACTTGCATCAGGCTGGCTTGGCTCATTCCGTCGCCAATGTAAATCGCAGAGCGAGGACGAACTGGAGCGCCGGCGAATGTCTCCGCGACCCTCTTGATCGTCTGGCCCATATCCGTGGAACCCAACGGCACGCGGCCTTCGAGCTTGGCCAGCCCAGCTTGCATCTCTTCGCTTTTCGGCGACACAAAGTCCGTGGTCATTGGCACCGCGTCCAAATCGACTGCCATCAATTTGACTCGATCTGAATTGCCCAGTTGCCCCAGCAGGGTCCTGAGAGCCGTCAAGGCGTCATCTCGATAAACGCCCGTCTGGCTGGCAGATGTGTCGAATAGGACCACGATGTCATGGTCCAAAGCCGCCCGCGGTTTCGTTAACGGCGGTAGGCTAAGGGCAAAATAAGTGTCCCCGGTTGAGCTCTCGTAAGTATTTATCCGTGCAGAACTTGCGTCACCTGCAGGAGGCGCTGCGATCAGGGCAGCCGCCAGCCCCACAGCCATCAAAGGCGACACCAACAACGCGAGGGCAGTACATCGCGACATTCTTAAGCACTCCAGTCAGAAAAGTGAAAGGGGCAGGAACGCCCCGGCTGGTGAACCGGCCCCTGCCTTGCCCACAATTGTGATCGCTGGAAATCACCCAGCGTACCTTCTTTATTCTATTCAGCCGAGACTATTTACGCTATAGATTCGGCAAAATTCCCCCAGCGGCGGCAACCGGCAATCGAACTTGTTTTTTTTCGAGCGGGATTCGCCTCACGGACCAAACGTGTCAGCATGGGAGCAATCGCCAATCCGGGAACGCCTCTGGTAAACCATTCACCACGCACTCCGGGATGTCAACCAAAGCCAGCCGCATGGTACGGTCTTCCTCGCCCGCACAGGTGAAACGACCCCGATAATCCAGATTTCGTGCATGCTACCCCAGCACCGACCAGCCGCACAGAATGGCCAGCCCCAGCGCCGCCAGCAGCAGGCCCATGACCGCGTACACCAAGCGAGCGGTCCTCCGGCCCCACCGCTGGTCAATCCAGCGGATTTTCCGAAAACGGTAGTCGCAATCTCGATTGCGGACGGCCGCCGCCAAGGCGAGCGACGCCAACAGTAGGGCAACGACAGCCATCAAGAGGTCCTGGAGATTCATGGCGTAGCTCGTGGACTGCCTTTCGACGGTAGACAAAGATCAGGAACTTGATACCTTGTTGTCAGAACCGCATTTGATAGTGGCCAATTGGTATTCTGGCAATGCCGAACGAGAAGAAACGCAAGATTCGGACCGAGTTTCGCAAAAATCGGGTGTCGCGAACTCGTCAAGGCGACTTGACTCGCGAATACCGCGACGACGGTCTCGAAAACGACGAATCGGTTCGGACCGAACGCGTCAGTGGCAAGGGGGATTTGACTCGGAAACGTACCGTGATTGCCTCCGAGACCGCGGATGAATCGTCTCACGGGTCCTCCATGCAGCTCAGCGTGGACGAAGCGACCAGCTGCTGCGGCTGCGTGTTGAGCGTTCATGGCCTGACGAGCGACGTGCTGGGCGATGACGGGCGGCGATATCGTTGCGCCACGCGCCGTGTTTTGAAAACCCTGATGACCGATCAGCGGCATGTGGTGGCGGCCGGCGATCGCGTCCGTTTTCGCACCTCTGGCCCCCAAGAGGGGATTATCGAGCGGATCGAACCCCGGCACGGCGTCCTGACTCGCGCCATCCGCGGTCTCTGTCACGTGATCGTCGCCAATATCGACCAGGTACTGATCGTCAGTAGTGCCGCCCAGCCGGGGCTGAAACCGCACCTGATCGACCGCATGCTCGTCACCGCCGAGAAGGACCGTATCCGGCCGATCATCTGCATCAACAAGATCGACTTGGTGGATCCGGCGGACCTCCAGCCGCTGATCGGCGTCTACGGCCAGATGGGTTACGAGGTGCTGTTGCTGTCGGCGACAACCGGTTTCGGAATCGAACGTCTGAAACGCAGGGTCCTCGGTCGGCAAAGCGTGTTTGCCGGGCAAAGCGGCGTGGGGAAATCCTCGCTGCTCAATGCGATCGACCCGGGACTGGATTTGCGGATTGCGGCGGTCAGCACGGAGAACGAAAAAGGCCGTCATACCACGACGGTTGCTAGCCTGATCCCGCTGTCGGCCGGCGGCTATGTGCTCGATACGCCGGGGATTCGGCAGTTTCAGCTGTGGGACGTCGTGCCGCAGGAAGTGGTGGGCTATTTCCGCGACCTTCGATCCTATGACAGCCTGTGCCGCTTTCCCGATTGTACGCACACCCACGAGGCCGAATGTTCGGTCAAAGACGCGGTGGCCGACGGCCGCTTGGACGTGCGCCGCTACGAAAGTTACTGCCAGCTGCTTGCCGGCGACTTGGAATAACCATGAAAAAGATCAAAAAGCTGCCCGCGCGGAACGAAGTTCCGCACGCCGATACGTGGGATTTGTCCAGCTTGTTTGCCGACGATGCGGCTTGGGAACAGGCGTTTCGCAAGTGGGAACGCCGCATTCCGGGCTATCAGCGTTTCTGCGGTCAGTTGGCCAGCGATCCGGCGACGCTGGCGGCTTGCCTGCGGTTCGACTGCGACCTCGATCGCTGGGGCGAGCGGTTGGGGGGCTATGCGTACCTGAAGGCAGCCGAAGACCAAGCCGACAGCCGCTACCAAGCCATGCTCGCACGGTTTCAGAACGTCGCCACCCGCGCCGGCGAGGCGGCCAGTTATATCCGGCCGGAGATCCTGGCGATTTCGGCTGCCAAGATCAACCAGTGGTGCGAAGCCAAGGAACTGAAGCCTTACCGGCTGATGCTGCAACGCATCTTGCGCTACAAGAAGCACACGCTCGGCAAGAGAGAAGAAGGGCTGCTGGCGATGCAAGGGGAAATGGCCCAGACGGCCAGCAAGACGTTCCGGCAGCTGCATGACGCGGATCTGAAGTTCGGCAGCATCACCAACGAACGCGGCGAACAGGTCGAACTCGGCAACGCCACGTTTTTGCAGGTGCTGCAATCGCCGCAGCGGAGCGTCCGCCGGGCAGCGTTTACGCAGTATTACCAACAGTTCCAAGCCCACGAAAACACGTTGGCAGCGACGTTGAGCGGTTCCATCCATACGGACGCGTACTATGCCCGAGCCCGCGGCTATGACAGTTCTCTGGCCGCCGCACTATTTCCGGACAACGTGCCCCAGGCGGTTTACGACAACCTGATTCAGGCGGTCCATCGCCGTCTGCCCGCCGTCCACCGCTACTACGATCTGAGGCGGCGAAAGATGCGGTTGCGGGACCTCCATCATTATGATACCTACGTGCCGATCTTGACCGAGCAGAGCACTCGGCACACTTGGGACGAAGCCGTCCAGTTGGTGCTCGGCGCCCTGCATCCGCTGGGTGGCGAATACACGGCCGCACTCGAACGCGGCCTGTGCGCCCGCTGGTGCGATCGGTATCCCAACCGCGGCAAACAAAGCGGGGCGTTCAGTTCGGGATCGTACGACGGCGATCCATACATCCTGATGAACTACAAGCCGGACGTGCTGGAGGATGTGTTCACGCTGGCCCACGAAGCCGGCCATTCGATGCACTCGTACTACTCCGCGCGCCAGCAGCCGTTTCAATACTACAACTACACGATTTTCGTGGCCGAGGTGGCCAGCACGTTCAACGAACAACTGCTGTGCCAGCACCTGCTGCAGCAAGCCGACGACGGCCCGCGACGGGCGTATCTGCTGAACCGCGAGATCGACAGCATCCGAGCCACGATTGTCCGTCAGACGATGTTTGCGGAGTTCGAAAAGATCACCCACGAGATGGCGGAATCCGGCCGGCCGCTGACCGTGCAGACATTCAAAGAAGTGTACCGCCAGCTGTTGGAACAGTACTTTGGTCCCGATTTCGCATTGGACGACGAATTGGCGTTGGAGTGCTTCCGCATTCCGCACTTCTACCGCGCTTTCTACGTGTACAAGTACGCCACCGGCTTGTCGGCCGCGATCGCGCTCAGCCGCCGCGTCCTGGGCGGCGGCGCGCAGGAATTGAACGGTTACTTGAACTTCCTCCAAGCCGGCTGCTCGAAAGACCCTTTGGACCTGCTCCGCGACGCGGGCGTCGACATGGCCAGTCCGGAGCCGGTTGAAACCGCCTTGTCCCACTTCGAACAACTGGTCGCCGAACTGGATCGGTTGCTGTAATCTGCCTTGCCCCTCCAGCCCCCACCACTACCGCGGGAATTCTACGACCGCCACGCGATCGACGTGGCTCGCGGACTGTTGGGCAAGCGGCTGATTCGGGAGACTGCCGCGGGGTTGGTGAGTGGTCGGATTATCGAGACCGAGGCTTACTTGGCGTCTGACGATCCGGCTTGCCACGCCGCACGCGGCAAGACCCGCAAAAACGCTTCGATGTTCGGGCCGCCGGGCCATGCCTACGTCTACCCAATCCACTCACGGTACTGCTTTAACGTGGTGACCGAGCCGGAGGGCGTTCCCAGCGCGGTGTTGGTCCGAGCGGTCGAGCCGCTGGCCGGGTTGGCGTTGATGCAGTCGCGGCGCGGACAAGACCGTTTGCGCGAACTGGCCAGCGGGCCGGCCAAGCTGTGCGAAGCCTTTGAAATCGACCGTGGTTGGGACGGATGGGATTTGACGCAGGGCTGCCAGTTGTGGATCGCCGCCGAGGGCGGCTCGCTGGTCCGCGCCGCGTCGGTCGGCCGTTCGACACGAATCGGCGTCACCTCGGCCCAGCACCTGCCGCTGCGGTTCTTCATCCGCAACCACGCCCTGGTCAGCGGTCCTCGGCGGCTGAGGGAGTGAAGCGGCTTGAGGCGCAAAGCCACGGCGAGGAATCTTCCTTGTTCGCCGACCAGGCGAGGATCGGTGGACGCGTGCGGGGCTCGCAGGGACAGGCGATGTCTCGCCCGCTGGGGCTCAACTGGCGATCAGCCGATCGGCCAGCTGCCCGGCGGCGGTTTGTTCGGCCAGAACCGCCGCCCCGACGAGATTCGCGTTCAGCCCGCGTTCGTCGATCACCGAGGGACGCAAGTAACTCATAATCCCCCCCGCGCCTAAACGGCTTTGCGCGGACGGCCCGAAATACGGCAAGGCGTAAGACGGCTTGCCGCCCAGGCAGATCGGCAAGCCTTCGCGCAGTCCTTCCCGGCGAGCTTGTTTGAACATGATCAAGGTCGCCTCGGCGAGAATGCGGCCGAACAGCCGGTCCGTGTCCACCGCCGCTTCGACCCGCATGTTGCTCAATTTGCTGATGTGCTTGCCGGCGATGGACGGATCCGTCATCTGCCGTTTCTCGCGAATGTCCAAAAACCGGGTGTAGAAATCATCGTCGCCGACCAGCGCGCGGAACAGACGGCAACGGCCCGGGCCGGACAAGATGACTTCGGCGCGGACGGTGTTCGGATCGCCGTCGGGGCCGGTCAATTTGCCCGCCGGCAGATTCAGCTCCTCGACGGCAATCTGCTCGAAGCGATCGAACGAGGCCTCGTACTGGTAGAACAACGTCTTCAGCATCAGCTTGTCCAGCGGGACCGCGTAGCCAGGTTCGTTTGTATAATGCAGCGTTCGGTCTTCGCCGTTCCAGTCCAACGCCGGGAATCTGACCGAGCCCTCCTTATCGATCCAGGCTCCGCCCCAACCGCCACCGAAGACCCAGTACAGCAGATCCGTGCGCAAGATCGACCACTCGGCCAATCCGCCGACGTTGGCGTCGTTGTCGATCATCGTGGGCACCCCCGTTTCGTCCGCCAGCCGCGCGCGGAGGTTATGGCCGTTGAGGAACGGCAAGTTGGCTGCCAGCAGGTAGGACCCGTCGGAGCGGAACAAGCCGGGCGATGCGATGCCGATCGCGGCCGCCTCGTTCAGCCGCCTACCGAATTGCCGAACCATTTGCCTGATCGTGCCCAACAATTTCGCCACGAAGTTGTCAAAGTCGTCGGCGAACTCCTCGCGAGGCAGGATCCCGTCACCAAATTGCGTCAGAGGACCGCTGAATAAGCCGACCTTGGCACCGAGTCCGGCACCGATGTCAATGGCGACGTAAAATGGGTCCGCATTCATCGTTTCGGGTCTTTCGCCGGGTCAGGGTCGTCGGGCGCTCGTCTTCTACGGTTTGGATTCAGCTTGCTTGCCCCCGCACACGGTGTCAAGTCGTGCCCTTGCCCGCTGCCGCTTCGCGGCGCGTGGTCACGAACGTCATGCGAAGCTGGTGCAGCACCTCGTCCAGCATGCCCGCCTCGTCTTTCGTCAAGTTGCCTTTTGTTTTCTGTTCAAGCATGCCGAGCAGATCGATATAGTGCTTGGCCAAATCCGGCCGCACGACCGCGTGGCCTTGAACCGGGTCGGGCAGCTTGCCCATCGCGGTCAAGGCCTGAGCCGTCAGCGTGCTGATCAGTAACTCGAACGAAGCCGCGGGAAGCGGTTCGCCCGCTGCTGCCTCCGCGTCGACTTGGTCTGCGGGTTCGGAACCCGCGTCCTGCCTGGCAGCCGCTTCCTTCTCCGCCTGGACCCGGCTCTTCCAATCTTCGTCGACGACAATTTTGGGTTCCGCTTGCGGATCACTCATACGATGACCTCCTGAATACGTTCCGCTCGGCTGCTGTGCCGCTCGATGGCCGCCCGCACAAATCCGGCAAACAGCGGATGAGCAGATGTGGGTTTCGACTTGAACTCGGGATGAAACTGAACTGCCACAAACCAAGGATGCCCCGGAATCTCGACGATCTCCACGAGCTTGTCCAGGTCACTGGTCCCGGCGATCCGCATCCCGTGGGCGGTAAAATCTTGCCGATACGTGGCGTTAAATTCGTAGCGATGCCGATGCCGCTCGGAAATTGTGTTTCGCTCATAGCACTGCGCGGCACGACTGCCCGCCGCCAGTTCCGCCACCTGCGCGCCCAATCGCATCGTGCCGCCCTTGTCGGTGACATTGCGTTGGGCATCCAACAGGCAGATAATCGGATGCAGGGTGTTCTTGTCGAATTCCGTCGAGTGGGCGCCGTCTAAACCGATGACGTGCCGCGCAAACTCGATCACGGCGCACTGCATGCCCAAGCAGATGCCGAAAAACGGAATGTTGCGTTCGCGGGCGAAACGAATGGCGTCGATTTTGCCCTCGATTCCCCGTTCGCCGAACCCGCCGGGCACCAAGATCCCGTCATAGCCGCTCAACAGCCGCTCAGGCCCTTCTCGTTCGATCTCCTCGCTGCGGATCTTGCCGATTCGCAGTTGGGTGTCGTGGTGAATTCCCGCGTGGTCCAACGATTCATAGATCGACTTGTAGGCGTCAAAATGCTCGGCGTACTTGCCGACGACCGCGATGCTGGCCTCGTGTTTCGGGTTCCGCATGCGGTGCAGCATGTCTCGCCAATCGTTGAGGTCCAAGGTGTTGCAGCGCAGTTGCAGGCGTTTGACGACCAATTCGTCCAAACCGTGCTCGACCAGGCTCAACGGAACTTCGTAAACCGAAAAGTCCTTGTCCCGCTCCTCGATGACCGCTTCCAAGGGAACGTTGCAGAACAAGGCGATCTTCTTGCGGTCGTCCAGCGACACGGGCCGCTCGGTGCGGCAGATCAACAGGTCCGGCTGGATCCCGATCTGCCGCAACTGGCCGACCGAGTGCTGCGTGGGCTTGGTCTTCAGCTCGCCTGCGGCTTTCAGGTAGGGAATCAACGTCAAATGGATGTACAGGCAGTTGTCTTTGCCGATGTCCAGGGAAAACTGGCGGATGGCTTCCAAAAACGGCTGGCTTTCAATGTCGCCGACCGTCCCGCCGATCTCCGTGATCACCACATCCGTCTGATCGTCCGCCAGCTTCTGGATCACGCTCTTGATTTCATTGGTGATATGCGGGATGACCTGGACGGTCTTGCCCAGAAACTCGCCGCGACGTTCCTTCTCGATCACCGACAAGTAGATCTGCCCGGTGGTGTAGTTGGAATGCCGCGTCAACGGACTGTGGGTGAATCGCTCGTAGTGCCCCAGATCCAAGTCGGTCTCGCTGCCGTCGTCCAGCACGTAGACCTCGCCATGCTGGTACGGACTCATCGTGCCGGGATCCACATTGATGTACGGGTCCAGCTTCTGCATCTTGACGCGCAACCCGCGCCGTTCCAATAACATCCCGACCGACGCGCTCGTCAGACCCTTGCCCAGCGAGCTGACAACCCCTCCGGTTACAAAAATGTGCTTCGTCATGCGTGGAATAACCCTCCTGGCAAGAAGCTCCTGCTGTCATGGCAAAGCCCCGAGAAAACACTGCGGCTCACAAACGCAACGGCTTTCATGGAATTACTTTGCGAAGCAAGGAGTGCAAACGGCAAGAAATGCTGGACCGCTGTCAAGCGGCCCTGGAGGTGCATCTTAGCAATTCAACGTCCGTCTGACAAATGCCCGGTAATCTTTCTCGGTGTCGATCCCGATGGTAGGTTCGTCGACAATTCCGACCAGGATCGTAAAACCGGCCGACAGAACGCGAAGTTGCTCGAGATTCTCCAGTTTTTCCAGGTCCGACCGGGGTAGCTCCGCCAACCGCAAGAGGAATTCGCGGCGATAGGCATACAACCCGACGTGCTGATGGAAGTGCGGCGGATCGTCGCCCAGCAGTGCGTCGTCCCACTGCCTGGCGTGGGGAATCGGGCTGCGGCTGAAATATAACGCCCGCCGCTGGTCGTCGAAAACCACTTTGACACACGACGGCTCGTCCAGCTGCTCGCGACTGCGGATGGGAGTCGCCAACGTGGCCATGACCGCCTGGGGGCAGTCCTCGAGCAGGCGGATCGCCATGTCGATCGCCGAGCCGGCAATCTCCGGCTCGTCGCCCTGGACGTTGACCACGATCTCCACATCGGGCATTTGGCGGGCGACCTCGGCGATCCGATCCGTCCCGCTGGCCGCCGCCGGATCGGTCATGAATACCTGGCCGCCAAAGCGACGGACCTCCTCGGCGATCTCGTCGTGATCCGCCGCGACGCACACCCCTCGCGGCTTGGCCGCGCGGCGGGCCGCTTCATAGGTGTGCTGCAAAACGGACTTGCCGGTTTCGCGCAACAGCAGCTTCCGCGGCAGTCGCGTCGATTCCAGCCTCGCGGGAATAATGATCTGGCTGCGGCATCCGCCGCATGGGGATGTTGGGGCGTCGGTCGTCATCAAACGGTTGTCTCCCGTGCTTTGGACGCCAGCAAATCACCGCTTTTAGGGGCCCCCACCGGATTCCTTGACATGCCGGAACATCCAGTAGTCAGGGAGCCCGGGCTTGGTGTCCGATAGGATCGCGTGAATAGCGCGGCGGTCGTCCCGGGTTAGGTGGGCAAATGTCGGGCTGGTGTCCTGGTCGGTGACAATCTCCCACAGCCGTCGGTAGATGTGGCTGCGGACCTGATCGGGCAAGGCGTTCATGGCATCCGAATCGATCAAGTAACTGCAGGGGTACTTGAACATCCGCCGCTGCAAGTCGAACTCACGCAGCGACCGACCTTGGCGGTCGCGCGGCCCCAGGCCAGCGAAATACTCCGCAAATCCGGACGTGCCTTGAACGGCGTCGGTCAGCGGCGTTTCGCCGACGAACAACAGGCCCTTCAGCACATCGTCGCCCGCACGCTGCAACCGCCGCTGGATGCCGGGACTGAGTTCAGGCGAAGTGCTGTTGAGCATTTCATTTAGCACCTGTTGCTCGCGAAGCGCGAGCCGAGCGCGATAGTTGGCTGCGGTGATCTGATTGTGCAAGGTCGCCTGATGCTCCAGGACCATCAGCGCGACGATATCACTGTGCGGCGTGCGGTAGTCGGCCAGATTCACCCGACCACCCAATTCCGTCCAATTGGCGCCGGACTCGAAGTCGATATTGTTCACGTCCACCGGATCGCGAAACAGCAGGTTTCCCAGATGACGTTGATCGCCGTGCGTCCCCGTGACGTACCAGCCGCCCCAGCGTTCCCGCAACGGGCTCCGATCCGTGGTACGGAACGAGCCGGCGCTGAGGATCAACTGGCCTTGCCCGTCCGCGTAGACAGACCGCACCAAATGGCCTGGTACCCCCTCGGTCATCGACGACGCGTGGCACTGCATGCAGGAATCGCGTTGTCGGACCAGTTCCGGACGGTCGGACCGACGCTGGGCAAGCGTGTAGAACACCGCGCCCAACTGCGGATCGACGGCCGAGATTTCCAGCACCTCGCCGCGATTCACCGCCCCCAGGTAGACGTCGTCCGAAAAGTACACCGCACGCGGCCGCTGCGGACGGATGTGCTCGCGCTGAAGACTTGTCTTGGAAAACACCAACACCTGGGATGTCTCGGAGATGCTCAACTCGCGGAGCAAAGCGGGCAAGTAGCCAGCCCGCTCGTCAAAGTCCAGTTGCGCCTGGCCATTCTGGAGTCTCGCCTGCAGCTTTGCGACCGGATTCACACAGGGTGCCGTGCTGTAGTTGATCGGCTCGCGGTCATAGTCCATCTGGGCCTTGGCGTCCGCCAGCCAAGCGACGGCGGCCACCAGGACCGCCCCCACCGCCACTCGGCGACCCCCCCCCGCGTGCAGCCGCACGAACGCCCCCGGCGGCAGTTCGCAACGGGAATTCCGTTCGTCATCTCGCGCCATCAGGTGTCCCCTTTTCCGACGGGGGTTGTTAGGCAGCACTCTTCGGGAGCACGGATTGCAAGGTGCGATTCAAGACGTCCATCCGCAACGGTTTGCTCAGATGGGCATCCATCCCCGCTGCCAGGCAGTCTTGATGATTGTTTCTCGTGGTCACCGCCACAATCGGCAGCCGTGTGCCCCGGCGGGATTCGTACGAGCGGATGGCGCGCGTCGCGGCCAGTCCGTCCATGATCGGCATATCCACATCCATCAGCACCAGATCGAACAATTCACGTCGAATTGCCTCGACCGCCTCTTTTCCGTTGTTGACCACGGTCACTGCGTGACCCTGACGCTCCAGCAAGCGCGCAGCCAGATGCTGATTCGTGCGGCTATCCTCGGCGACGAGGATCCGTAGCGTCAGCGGCCTGAGTATGTCTCGATCGTAGATCATGGCGGTTAATTCGTCTCCTGTGAGACGTGCTTGGCGTGATCTGTTGCAGAGAGGGGAAAATAGGGGCAAGGCGGGTCTGGCTCAAGGCCATTCGGGCAAGAATCTGAACTAAATGTCAAGGTGGGATATCTGGCGGGTTTGCGAAAAACATCGAATCATCACAGTATAGTCGCCAGACGGCCTTGAGCCAATGGCAAATCCACCGCCTTGGCGCGCCACAGTCCGCAAGATCCGAATAACCGGAATCTTACGGATTTCAGGACCGTCGTCATAGCCTGACTGGGCAATGGCCGATGGTTAGGAATAGGGAAATCCTTGGCTGTTTGCTTGCGGAGTCGTACCGTGACCATGACGAAAAAATCGCTGAGCCCTCTCGTATTGGCGCTAGCCGTCTGCGGTCCGGTCGTCGCCCAAGAGAACATGGGCCCGCCGTACCCATCCACGAATGAGAAAGAAAATGCATCAAATGGGTGGCATGCATTTTGGGGGCAAGTCGAGTTGCATCGAAAACGGGTGAATGTCTGGCCGGAGCCCTTTACGCATCACGACCGCGAGCTCGTCCGAGGCCCCTTTCGCCAGATGGCCGACAATGGCTGGAAGAATCAGAACACGTTCACCGACTACCTGTTCGACCCCAGTTCGAACGAACTGACCACGGCGGGACAAGCGAAGTTGTACCATATTCTGACGCAGACTCCGCCTCACCGGCGTCAGGTCTACGTGCTGGAGGCGCCCACGCGAGAAGAGACCGCGGCGCGGCTGGCATCCGTGTATCGGACGATCGCGCAGATCGCCCCTGAGACCGCCCCGTGCGCGGTCATGACGACGAAAATTGCGCCACGGGGCGGCGAGGGGTGGTACGTGTACGAGGTTGACGAAACCTATCGTACGAACTTTACCAGTCCCCTGAAGCGTTATCTCAGTTCCAGCGGCGGGTCCACAAGCCAAGGTAGCTATGGCACCAATGGTTCGAGCAATGATTCCAGCAGCGGCAACGGTGGCAGCAGCGGGAATGGCGGAAACAACTAGCCGAGCCGATTCCCCCGAGTCGGGGGCCAGCGGCCGCGCGCACGGAGGTGCGAAATGAACAACCGGACGCGATACACCGGGGCGATGTTAGCCGTCGTTCTACTGGTCTTTTCCGGCTGCAGTTCCACATGGCCGTGGCACAGCGACTGGGGCCGTTCGTCGAGTTGGTCCAGCCTTTTCGGCCAGAAACCAACGTCGCCCGGCCTCGCCGTGTCGCCCGGCGGCATCCCAGCGACCAACCCGGTCACCTCCGCGACGCAGTCCGTCACCAACTCATTCAAGGCCGCCGGCGACAAAGTTGCTTCCGCCTTGGACGTCAAACCCAAAGTCATTCCGGCCAACGACCCCTCGAAGCTGTCGAGTCGTCCAGAGCAACTGACTCCGGCGCTGTACGTGCAAGCCGCACAGCTGTCGGAGAATCAAGGGGCGACCAGCCAGGCCAAGCGACAGTACGAAAAAGCATTGGAATTGGACCCCCGCGACGTCAATACGCTGGTCGCCATGGCTCGCTTCTGCGATCGTCAGGGCCAGGCGGACGAGGCTTTGCGGCGATACCAGCAGGCGCACAAACTGGCGCCGGCAAACACCATCGTGCTGAACGACCTCGGTTTGTTTCACGCCCGGCACGGCAATCTGGACGCCGCCTTGGAAGCCTTAGACCAGGCGGTCCGACTCGATTCGCGGAACGTGCGTTACAGGAACAACCTGGCTGCGACGATGATCGAGGCCAGACGGGTCGCGGAAGCGGTCGACGTGTTGCGCGTCGTCCACCCCGAGGCCACGGCCTTGTTCAATACCGCCTGCCTGCTGGCGATGAAGAACGAGACGCAACCGGCGGCGGCCCTGCTGGAACAATCGCTCCGTATCGATCCGTCGCAAGTGGCCGCCCGCGAGATGCTGCAGGAGCTTCGCTCGGCGCCGCAGTTCACCCCATCGGGAATTCCGCCGCAGGGTCAGTCGGCGGTGGCTCTCAATGCGCCTCTTTCGGCTCCCCTCGAAACCGCCTCGCGCCGCAATTCCACGGTTTGGGAGTCCACGTCGGCCTACGATGGCGCGTATCAGCCGTTCGATCTGCAGGACCTGCCGCGCAAGCTACCTGCCACCCAATAGAGTTTGCCGTGTCAATTGCCCCTGCCGGCATGCCAACTTCTCTGCGATTCGGTCCTGTACCGTTTCGCGTGGGTGTTGTATGATCGGGGGCATGCCTGAGAACAAATCTTCCGACACGTTGCATGACCCCGGTAGTGAATCGGCGATTCGCACGCTGATCGTGGACAACGATCGCGCGCACGCGCTGGCCGTCGAAGAGATCCTGGAACGAATCGGCTACAAATGCGACTTGGCGACTTCCGGACCGGAAGGGCTAAAGCGTGTCCATGACAATGTTTACGACATTGTCGTCACCGACCTGGTGATGAACGACGTGGATGGCATGGAGATCCTTGCGCGCACGAAGCAATTGCTGCCCGAATGCGAAGTGATCATGGTGACGGGGCATGCCTCGGTGCCCAAAGCGGTCGAGGCGATGCAGCAGGGGGCGTTTAACTTCCTGGAGAAGCCCATTTCGTCCAACCGCCTGCGGGCTGTTTTCGAGCGGGCGGTGGACGCGGTGCGGTTGCGACGCCAGAACCTTGAATTGACCCAGCGGCTGGACGAGCGGTTCGGCTTCGAGGGGATCATCTATGCCAGTGACAAGATGCAGCTGGTGATCGACCGCCTCAAACGCATTGCCCCGACGGATGCGACGGTCTTGATCACGGGCGAAAGCGGCACCGGCAAGGAACTGATCGCCCAAGCGATCCACCAGAACAGCCCTCGCAAAAACAAACGTGTCGTGCCGCTGAATGCCCGTGCGGTTTCGGAGAACCTGGTCGAAAGCGAGTTGTTCGGCCACGTCAAAGGGGCGTTCACCGACGCGGTCACCGATCGAGTCGGCGCCTTCGAGTATGCCAACGGCGGAACGCTGTTTCTGGACGAGGTCGGCGATATGCCGATGTCCACGCAGATCAAGCTGTTGCGGGTCTTGGAGGAGCATCAGATCACGCGGGTCGGCGACCACAAGCCCATCAAGGTGAACGTGCGGCTGGTGTCGGCGACCAATCGCAATTTGGAAGAAACCGTGGAACGTGGCGAATTCCGCCGCGATTTGTACTATCGTATCAAAGTGGTCACGGTGCAGTTGCCCAGTTTGCGGGAACGCCGCGAGGACATCATGCCGTTGGTGGACCATTTCCGCAAGCAGTTCGCCAAGCGGCACGGCAATCCGGTGAAGAACATTTCGCCCGCGGTCAGCCGCAAATTGTTCTCCTACGATTGGCCCGGCAACGTGCGGCAACTGCGGAACGCGGTCGAGACGATGGTCGTGCTGGATATGGACGGCCTTCTGGACGTCGACGACCTGCCGCCGGAAATGGAGGACATCCCGGAGCCGCAGGGCACGTTTGGCGACGGGCCCTCGAATTTGATCGGTCAGCCGCTGTCGGAGATCGAACGCTGGGCCATCGAGCAGACGCTGAAGCTGACCAACGGAAACCGCGAAGAAACCGCCCGGATCTTGGGCATCGGGGCGCGAACGCTGTATCGGAAACTGGACAAGTATCAGGGGTGAGAACGGATTCGATGGCCGACATACGCTTGTTGTCCCCCAGCGTGATCAACAAGATCGCCGCCGGCGAGGTGATCGAACGGCCGGCCAGCGTCGTCAAGGAGCTGATGGAGAACTCGGTCGATGCCGGCTCTCGGCGGATCGACGTGTCGATCGAAAAAGGCGGCACGGAACTGGTGCGGGTAGCCGACGACGGCGGTGGAATCGCGGCCGAGCAATTGCCGTTGTCCGTGGCCAGCCATGCGACCAGCAAGATCGTCGGCGCCGACGACTTGTTTGATGTTCGCACCTTGGGGTTTCGCGGCGAGGCCTTGGCGTCGATCGCCGAAATCAGTCAATTCCTCATCCGCAGCCGTCCCCGCGCCGAGTCGGCTGGGGCGCAGTTGGAAGTCCGCGGCGGCCAGGCCGCGCCCGTGGTGCCTTGCGGCTGTCCCGTGGGCTCGGTTGTCGAGGTCCGGCAGCTGTTTTTCAACACACCCGTGCGGCGCAAGTTTCTCCGCGCCACCCAAACCGAACTGGGGCACGTGACCGAAGCCTTTATCCGGATCGCGCTGGTTCACCCCCAAATCCATTTCACGCTGCAGCACAACGATCGCGCCGTCTACGACTTGCCGGCGGTGGACAGCTGGCGGGAACGCATCCTGACGTTCTTTGGCGGCGAGATCGGCCAGGCGCTGATTCCCGTGGCCAGTGATGACGGCCAGATCCGGCTGACCGGGTACGTGGCGGATCCGAATTACAGCCGAGCCAACAATCGCATGCAGTACCTGTTTCTGAACGGCCGCCATATCCGTGATCGTTCGCTGCAGCACGCCTTGGGCGAGGCCTATCGTGGTCTGCTGGTCTCCGGCCGCTATCCGATCGCCTTCATCCGCGTCGAGATGCCCGCCGAACTGGTCGACGTCAACGTGCATCCAACGAAACTGGAAGTGCGGTTCCAGGACGGCGGGCGAATCTACAGCCAATTGCTGTCCGCGTTGCGGCAGAAGTTTCTCAGCACCGATCTGACAGCCCGCCTCAAACCGGCGTCCTCGGCGGCGGATGCCGATCCCGCCGGGGCGCTGGACCAGACGCGCGCCGCGCAACACCGCGACGAATTGGTCCAGTGGGCACAGGGACAGCTCGAGGGCCCACGGGCGGCCACAGCTGCGGACGGAATCGCGGGTGCGGAACAGGGTCCGCTCGCCGTGTTGCCGTCGTCCTCGCCGGAGGAAGCGGCTGCCAGGCAGAGCCAGCTGCCGCTGGACATCGAACGCCTCGGGGCCCGCTCGCCGGAGTTCAAGCCGTTTCCGGATTTCGGCACATCCTTCCGGCCGCCGCCAGCATTGCCGCAGCCCAGAGGCCCCCTGCACCAGGCCGCCCCGTATTCAGCCCCCCCCGCATCCCACCGCCCCGCCGCCCGAAAGCGGGCCGGCAAGCCTTCCGCCCGCCGTCGCGCACGGCGGGATCCAGATCCATAACCGCTATCTGATCACGGAGAACGAAGACGGCGTGGTGATTATTGACCAGCACGCTTTGCACGAGCGGATTCTGTACGAACAACTGCGGGAAAAGGTCCTGGCCGGTAAACTGGAAAAGCAGCGTCTGCTGGTTCCCGAACCGGTTTCGCTGACCCCGGCCGAAGCGGCTGCGGCGCTGGAAGCCAAAGCGGTCCTGGCCCAGTTGGGGATCGACATCGAGCCCTTCGGCGGCGATACGATTCTGGTCTCGACCTACCCGGCGATGCTGGCCAATTTCGATCCGCACGAAGTCCTGCGGCAGATTATCGAGCAATGGATGACCGGCGGCAACGTCCCGCAGCGCCGCGACCTGCTGGACGAGATGCTGCACATGATCTCCTGCAAAGCCGCGATCAAGGCCGGCGACCGGTTGACGCCGGACGAGATCACCTCCTTGCTGGCCCAGCGGCACTGTTACCAGGATACCCATCACTGCCCCCACGGCCGCCCGACGGCGCTGGTATTCACCCGCGAGGAGCTGGACAAGCGTTTCAAGCGGACTTGAGCGGGCGAAATTGAAAAGCACGACGCGATGCTCTAGAATAGGGCCTGTGTCGCCGGAGGGAGGCGGTTCAAGATCAGGCGAAATGCCATTCCTCAGGGGCCGAATATTTTGCCATCCAGGATGCCCGCAGGGCGCGCAGCGGATATTCTGACAGGCATCGAACCGACCGTCTTGCACGAAAGAACCTCGACCATGATTTGCGTATGTATTGGCCGCGGCCGTCACAAGCACACAATCGCGGAACATCGGTATTTGGCCGAGCAGGGCGTCCAGCTCGTGGAATTGCGAGTGGACTACATCCGCACGCGACTGAGTTTGAAACGTCTGCTGGCCGATCGGCCTTGTCCCTGCATCATCACGTGCCGCCGCCAGCAGGACGGCGGCCAGTGGTCGGACAACGAGGACGCTCGCCAAATGGTGCTCCGCACGGCGATTGTGGAAGGGGCGGATTACATCGACTTGGAGGAGGACATTGCGGGGGGCATCCCGCGTTACGGCAAGACCAAACGGATCATCAGCTATCACAATTTCCGCGACACGCCGGATGATTTGTACGAGATCCACCAGCGGATGTGCAAGCTGGATCCGGACATCGTCAAGCTGGCCACGTTGACGCATCGTCCCAGCGACAACGTTCGCATGTTGCGGCTGGTCAAGGACGCCCAGGTGCCGACGATCGGGATTTGCATGGGCGAGATCGGCACGCCGACGCGAATCCTGGGCGGCAAGTTTGGGGCCCCGTTCACGTATGCGGCATTCCATCCGGATCGCACGCTGGCGCCGGGACAGGTTGGTTACACGCAGATGCGGGACATTTATCGGTACGACAGCATCGGCCCGGACACGGAGGTGTACGGCGTGATCGCCGACCCTGTCGCCCAGAGCATGAATCCCTTGCTGCACAACGTGGCCTTTGGCGAAGCCTGCCTGAACAAGGTGTTCGTGCCCTTCCGGGTGCCGCGGGACGAGTTGGCCGAATTCATCCGCGAGTGTCCGGAGTTGGACATCAAGGGTTTGGCGGTCGAGATCCCGCACAAGGACGACGTCCTGAAGCACTTGAGCAAGGCCGACGGCATCGTGCGAAACATCGGCGCCGCGAACACGATCTTGTTCGAGGGCCGCGAGGTCGTCGGCTACAACACGGATTTCCGCGGCTTCCAAGACGCCATGGACACGGTGTTTCACGAGGAGGAGCGGGGCCGGCCCCTGGTCGGACGCGTCGCCCTGGTCCTGGGGGCCGGAGGGATCTCCAAGGCCATCGCCCACTCGCTGAAACGCCGCGACGCCGACGTCGTCCTGGCCTCGCGAACCCACGAGCGGGCCTTGGTGCTGGCGGATAAACTCCGTTGCCGCACGGTGCAGTGGTACGAGCGGACGAAAATCGAGCCGGATATTCTGGTCAACGCCACGCCGCTGGGGATGCACCCCAACGTGGACGAATCGCCGATCGACGCCAAGTACCTGCGCCGCGGTATGATTGTCATCGAGACCGTCTACAATCCGGAACAGACCCTGCTGATCAAGACGGCACGCGAAGTGGGCTGCCGCGTGGTGACCGGGATCGAGGTCGCCGTGCGCAATGCCGCGATGCAATTCGAGCACTTTACGGGCCAGCCAGGCCCCGTCGAGTTGATGCGCACGGCGTTGAAACGAGCCATTGGACCGGCCAAGTGGAATGAGTAACGGCAGGAAACGATGGTGATTTCAACGGTGATTCCCTTGTGGTACTTGCTCCTCTTTGTTCTGGGCGCGGCCCTCGCCGGCCAGTTGAACCGCGGCATCTACGGCTTGGCGTGGCATCGCCGTGAGATCAGTCCCTGGTCGCGGCCCCCGGCCGGCGCGCCCCCCCGCCGCTGGACGGACCGGCTGCCCATCGTCGGCTGGCTCGGCCTGCGGCGGGAATGGCTGCTGCACGGCCGGGCGTTCTGGGTGCGGCCCTTGCTGATCGAAGTTGCCGTGGGGGCGGGGCTGACCGTGTTGTACTGGTGGGAAGTCGACCGGGCGGCCTTGGTCCCGCAGGCGGCTGCCGGCGCTATCAACCTCTGGACGCTGCACGCCCAATACGCCGGCCACGTGATGTTGTTTGCCTTGATGCTGGTGGCCACGTTCATCGACTTTGACGAAAAGACGATTCCGGATGCCATCACCGTGCCGGGCGCGCTGTTGGGACTGGTTTTCTTTGCGCTCGTGCCCGCCGCGGCGCCGTGGGTCGCCCAGCCGACGGGGTTGGGCGGGAGCAGCGTCGCGCCGCTGCTGCTGACGTCGCCGAACGCCTGGCCGACGTCGCTGGATGCCTGGCCAGGGCTGGCGATCGGCGCGGCCTGCCTGGTCGCGTGGTGCCTGGCGATTTGGCCCAAGACGGCAACCTTGCGGCGCGGCTGGATCCGCGGCCTTCGGTACCTCGTGGCCAGCATGTTTCGCTGGCCGATGTGGCGACTGTATCCGCTGGTGGCCCTCGGTGGTTCCGCCGGGATCGCAGCGGTTTGGTTTTTTTGCGGCGGCGACCATTGGCGAGCCTTGTTGACGGCACTGGTGGGCTTGGCTTTCGGCGGCGGGCTGATTTGGGCGGTACGGATCGTGGGCGGACTGAGCCTCCAGAAGGAAGCCATGGGATTCGGCGACGTGACGCTGATGGCCATGATCGGCGTCTACGTCGGTTGGCAAGCTTCGCTGCTGGTCTTCTTTCTGGCGCCGTTTGTCGCTGTGGCGGTCTCGGTGATCCAGTGGCTGCTCACGCGGCGTCGCGATATCCCCTACGGCCCGTACCTGTGCATCGCCACGGCGTTGTTGGTGTTGTGGTGGAACCCGATCTGGGAAGAGCGCGCCAAACCGATCTTCTCGCTGGGCTGGCTGATTCCCGCCGTGCTGTTCTTCTGCCTGATCATGCTCGCCGGATTGCTCCGCCTGTGGCGAGCGCTCGAAGACGCCCTGTTCGGCCCGCCCGCGTAACGGCACCGGCTCAGGGAGAGGAGACCGGCTGGCGGTTGACGCCGTCGTAATGGGAGCCGAGCCAGGCGTCATCCTTGCTGTGACGACAAGGCCGAAACGCTACGAGCGGAACTGCTGGTCGAGCCCTAACGGATCTGCCTTTGCGCCGGCCGAACCGGTTGCTCTGACCAAATCCCACGCCGCGATTGCCGAGCTTCCTGTTCGGCCGCCCGCAGACGCCGCGTCATAGACTCCGAATCGCCGGGATAGGCCAGCACGTGCGCCAGGCCGGCGCGGACCAGTTCCTCGTTCAGCATCTTGTCCGCCACAAACACATAGGCCAGGTAGCGGTCGTATTGATCCAGCCGGCGTTTGTCGAATCGCAGGCGTACCGCGCCCCCGGAAACAAATTGGCGGGTGAATTCCGCCGCTTCGCGTCCCCAAGGCTCCACCGGATGATTCGGCTTGACGCTCTCCGGACAGTCGATACCCAGCAGACGCAAACGGAGTTCGCGGCCCGCTTCCGCAGCCCCCGGCGGGGGAGCCACGAGCAGCGTGTCGCCGTCCACGACGCGCAACACGATGTAATCGCCTTCGGCCAAAGGCGGCTCGAAGAGAGGTTGCGGGACGCCCTGCCAGCGGTCATGTCCCCACCGCAGCAAGGCCAATCCGATGAACAGGACAAAGACCAGCCAAGTCCGCCGGGGACGGCGACGGAACGATCGTCGATTACCAACCATGAGCGGGCCGGATGCCTCAGTTGGAGCTAAAACCGACGTTCAACGAGGGCTCCAAGCCCAGCGGATCCCGGATGTACCGGCGATAACAGTCCGAGCACAGATCGAACCGCAGTTGCTGGGGGAGGTCGTCCTGCAGGAAGTCTTCTTCCTCCAAGTCCATCGCATCCAGCAGGTCGTCGATCTCCAGCAGGTGGTCGCGATCGTCCTCCAAATCGTCGCCAGGCAGCGGTTCCAGGACCGACTGCACTTCGACGCGCACCACGTGTCGGATTTCCTTTGCCGGGTCGATTCTTCGCTTACAGCGGTCGCATGTATAATGGATCATTTGGCGTTCCTTCGATGTGCAGCGATGATTCCGGGTTGATGCACGAGCCTCCCGTCCCGTGCAACTCCAATTGCATCCTATCCCCGCTTCGGTAGGCAGGCAAGCGGATGTGGAAAGATTTCGAACCAAGGGGCTCGGCACAGATTATCTTGATGCGTGCTTTCAAGCATCCACCCTATACCAAACGACGTGACACCCCGCCGTTAACGCCTTGGCGCCAAATCGGCATCCCGGAGCACGCGGCCCTCCGCATTCTTCTCCCGAGCGTGCTGAAAGCCTTGCGCGGCGAGTTCGCCCAGGTCGAAGCGGAACTGTTGGGCGGTCGAGACTCTGCTGGCTCGCGCCGCGAGCTCGTCGCGGCTGAGCGTCTGGCGACGCGGGAGGGCGAGCAGGATTCGATTGCCGGCGCCGGGGACTTCCAGGACGTACAGATCGTCAAACACCTCCTGATACGTGCGGACCATCGAGTCGTACAACGGGTTGGACAAGCGACTCCAGACGTTGCCCACCACGACTCCGCCCGGCTTCACGGCCCGACGCACCGCCCGCAGAAACTCTTGCGTGGTCAAATGAGCCGGCACGCTGTCGCTGCTGAAGGCATCCAGGAAGATCACGTCGTAGGGCTGCCGATACCGCTCGATGAACTCCCGCCCGTCCCCGACGTGCGCACGCATCCGACCGTCTTCGCGAAAGTCGAAATATCGCTTGGCCACGTAGACCACCTCGGGGTCGATGTCGACCGCATCGATTTCCGCGGTGGGATAATGCTTGCGGAGGAACATCGGCAGGGATCCGCCGCCAAGCCCCACGACGAGAATCCGACGGGGTTCGTCGCATAACGCCAAACTGACCATGGCAACTCGCGCATAAGGCAGCTCCAGGTGGTCAGGATCTCCCAACTTGACCACCGTCTGCCTCGCTCCGCCTCGCTCGAACCGCAACACCCGCAAGCCGTTTTCGTCCGTGACCAGTACCGTGCCGAATGACGAGGCTTTTTCGTACACCAGGACCTGGTCCGCGTGAACCAGCACGACGAGCGAAACGAACATAACGATTCCCGCGTAAAGGAAGGGACGTCGATTCATCGTTGATCAACTCCTAATGCAAGTCGTGCCCGTAGCGAAAATTTCCGATTTCCGATTTCCGATTCCAGATTCCAGATTTGAGGTTTGACATTTTGAGATTTGAGATTTGAGATTTGAGATTTCAAATTTCTGCCCTCCGCCCTTTGCCCACTGCCCAAATCCAGCGTTATTGTAACTGACGTCGCTCGGTCCGTTGAGGGCCTGTCCGGAAAACAGCCTGTCAGGAAAACATTGTCCGGAATACGCTCGGTCGTGTCATCCGCCAGAGCCAACAACAGGGCCGCTTGCTCGCGCACCAAGGCGCGAACGATCGGCAGCCGTGCCCCGGAGGCTTCGAACACGTACTGGGACAACGTATTTGCAGCGGCTTGCACCTGGTCGCAGGCATCGCGGCCGACCACAATTGCCGCGACGCCGCACGCCGTCTCGGACAAAAACGACGTCCCCGCGGCACAAGCCGGCGTAAGCCAGGGCGACGCACAAGGCGACGGCAAGTCCACGATATTTCACGGCCGGTCTCCTTTTTTTCAGAAATTACCGCTTGACGCCGATAACAGAAGAAGCATAAACTCTGGGTGTTGGAAGCGAAATCCGTCTCTGCTTTTTTCGGTTGAATCCCCATGAACTGCGACATCCATCCTAGCTTGGCTCGACTGCCCGCCCCCGTGGCGCTGCTAGGCGTCGTAATTCTGCTCGGCGTCGTCGTAGACGACGTCGCGTCGTAGGGGGTCAAGCGGACACCAATTCCCAGACCATGATCCACCCCCCGCCGGCGCGACGTGCCGGCGGGGGTTGGCCTTTCTTGGCATCCTGACCCGCGCCGCTCGTCGCCCCGGTCGCCAAGAAAGGAAACTCTGCGATGATCCGCACCACCGGCGCCCAGGCGATCGTTCGTCTGCTGGAGCGTCAGGGTATTCGCACCCTTGCCGGCATCCCCGGCGGCGCGAACTTGCCGCTGTACGACGCCCTTTCCCACAGTCGCCAGATTCGCCATGTACTGGCCCGCCACGAGCAAGCAGCCGGCTTCATCGCCCAAGGACTGGCGCGCGCCACCGGCCGGCCGGAAGTCTGTTTTGCCACCTCCGGACCCGGTGCCACCAACGTGCTGACGGCCGTGGCGGACGCCAAACTGGATTCGATCCCCCTGGTGTGCATCACCGGGCAAGTGCCGCGAGCGATGATCGGAACCGATGCTTTTCAGGAGGTCGATACGTATGGCTTGAGCATTCCGATCACCAAGCACAATTTTCTGGTGCGGTCGGCGGGCGAGTTGTTGGAGGCCGTTCCGGAAGCGTTCCGGATCGCTGCGTCCGGCCGTCCCGGACCGGTGTGGATCGACGTGCCGAAGGATGTGCAGAACGAGATGGTTGCGTTCGACGCCTGGCCCGAACCGGGGCGGCCGGATTCTCCGCCCGCCGCGGATGCCGCCGACGTCGAACGCGCCGCGGCGATGATCGACGCCGCGCGTCGTCCCGTGCTGTACCTGGGCGGCGGCGTGATCCAGGCAAACGCCAGCGAGTTGGCAACCGCCCTGGCGGAAAAGGCTTCGATTCCAGCCACCATGACGCTGATGGGCTTGGGCGCCGTGCCGTCCGATCATCCGCGAACCTTGGGGATGCTGGGCATGCATGCCGCTCGCTATACGAACCTGGTGCTGGAGGAGTGCGATCTGTTGATCGCGGCCGGCGTTCGCTTTGACGATCGGGCCACCGGTAAAGTGGCGCAGTTCTGTCCGCACGCCAAGATCATTCACATCGACATCGACCCCAGCGAACTGGACAAGATCAAGGCGGCGCACGTGGGGATCACCGGCGACGTGGGCCAGGTCCTGCAAACGCTGTTGCCGCGAGTGCGGCGCAACGCGCGGCCGGACTGGCTGGCGCGCGTGGCAGAACTCAAACAGAAGTACCCCCTGATCACTCCCGGGGCCGCCGATGTGCGGATGCCCTACGGCTTGATTCTGCAAACGGCCCGCCTGGCCGGCGATGACGCGATCGTGACCACCGACGTGGGGCAGCACCAGATGTGGACCGCCCAGGCGTATCCGTTCCGCCACCCGCGTCAATTGTTGACCTCGGGCGGTCTGGGGACGATGGGCTTCGGACTGCCGGCGGCGATCGGCGCGGCGCTGGCTTGCCCCGACCGTCCCGTGATCTGCTTCAGCGGCGACGGCAGCCTGTTGATGAATATTCAGGAATTGGTGACGGCCGTCGAGGAAGACGTCAACGTCAAGATCGTGGTGATGAACAACCGCTCGCTGGGCCTGGTGCATCAGCAGCAGGACTTGTTCTTTGGCAAGCGGTTCTTTGCGTCCGGATTTCAGGCCAGCGTGGACTTTGCACAAATCGCCGCCGGGTTCGGAATGCCGGCCTACGATTTGGCTGCCAGCGCCGAACCACTTGCCTTGCTGGAAGAAGCCATCACCCGTCCCGGGCCCTGCTTGATTCATGCGCGGATCGACGTCAACGAGTTTGTGTTCCCCATGGTGCCGCCTGGCGCCGCCAACCGAGACATGCTGGAAGGAGAAGCCAATGTCGACACGTGTGCTTGAAGAGCCCCGTCCTTCGTCAACGTCGCCGTCCCATACGGTGTTGGAGCTGACCGTTCTGAACCATCCGGGCGTGATGTCCCACATTTGCGGCTTGTTTGCCCGCCGCGCGTTCAACGTGGACGGGATTCTGTGCATGCCGGTCAACGGCGGGCGAACCAGCCGGATTTGGCTGCGTGTACGCGAAGACCAGCGGTTGGAACAGCTGATCCGGCAGATGGAGAAGCTGGCGGACGTCCTGGAGGTTCAGCGTCACGACGCCGAGCACGAGGTCTTTCTGCGGCTGGAGCAGTTCTTTACCAGCGACTAGTCGAGCCGCAGCAGATGGGATGATCGCAGATCGTTTCTAAAACTCGACCACCATCCCGTCCCGACCGATCTGCGTTGGGGCAAAAATCTCGCGGACGGCCTCCAGGCCGAACGGATCCGGTTGGCTTGCCAGGGGATTGATGTGGACCAGGACCAAACGCCGCGCGCCGGACTGCCGCGCGACGTGCGCCACGGGCGTCAGGCACGAGTGGCCGGTCAACTCCGCCCGCTGCTCCCAGCCGTCAGGAAAGAAGCACTCGTGGACCAGCAAGTCGACGTTGCGAATCGCGTCCAGGTACACAGCGTCGGGCGTCGCCGTGGCGTCGGTCACGTAGGCCAACGAGCGGTCCGGCCAATCGATGCGATAGCCCACCGCGCCGCCTGGATGCTGCAGGGGGAACCAGCGCACCAGGCCGCCGTCCGGCAGACTCACCGGCGCAGTCAGCGGACACCAGGCGAATGGGGGCCGCACGGGAAACAGGAACGCCGAAAACAGGTGCTCGTCCAACGCCCGCAGCTTCTCCGCCTCGCCGTGAACTCGGATGCGGTCCATGTCCCGGTCGTACAGCAAGCCCGTCAGGTAGGTCAAGCCGACGACATGATCCAGATGCGCGTGGGTCAGGAAAATGTCCAGGCTGCGCGTCTGCACCAGCTGGCGCATCCGATGCATGCCCGTCCCGGCATCCAACAGCACCCCGCACTCGGGTAGCATCAGGCAGGGCGTATCGCGGAACTCGTTGGGATGATATCCGGCCGTACCCAGCAGGTGCAATCGCATGTCCAGGCCCTCGTTACTTCTTGAGCGTCGAAATCCATAGGAACGGCTTGTCGGCTTCGTCCACGCGCAAATCGCTTTTCAACTGGGCCTGGTTCAGCAGCCGGTCGATGGCGCCTTGGTAGTAGGTCCGGCCCGCCGGCAGCGAGACCTTGACTTCCGCCGGGTCGATCCGCTGCCGGGCCAAAGAATTATGGTCGAACAACAGCGGCAGAGCGAGCCGCGTGCGGATGGCATCCAAGGCACTGGCCAAGGGGGTATTCTCGATCTCGACATTCAAAAACGTCAGCAGCTCGGGCGCCGTCTCGCGGGGTGGCTTCTGCGGCGGCCAGCCGACGGGCCAGGACGCGGCTGCGCGGCGGACGTCCGTAATCTCCAGTTTGACGGTCCCGTCGGCCTGCTTCTTCGGGGCCATGACCAGCCCCAGCGGGCGCAAAACGGCCGCCATCGCGGTTCCGGCAGTCAACCCCTGTAATTCGTCCCCCACCGCCTCGTCGCCCGCCATCGCCTGACGCGCCTCGGCATCCGCGGCGAACGGCAGCGACAATCCGCCGGCGATCCGTTTCAGCACCGCAAAGGCTGGCTGGCCGCGCGTGCTGAACGCGGTCGGCACGCTCAACGCCTGGTGAACGGCCACCAGCTGAGTCGGCGTCAATCCGAACGGGCCCGGGGTCTCTTGCAGCCGGGTTTCGCCCCCCTCCTGGATCTTGGCGAGCCACTCCCGCAGGCCGCTCGTGTCGCCCATGCGAAATTCGCCGCCGGGTAGCAGCAGCGTATTGCGTTCAGTCAGCATGCCGATGACTTGGTACGCGCGGGAACCCGCTCCACCACGCTGCCGCAATTCGACCTTGTCGCCGGGATTGGCGGACCGGATGCGAATCGAGCTGAATGGAGCATCTTTTAGCGCCGCCAGCCAGCGTTGCGCGGCGTTCACGGGAAGCCCGGGCTCGGTGATCAATTCCAGTTCGACTCGACCCGCGGTTTGAGCCGGCAGGGACGCCGACAGCAACAACGCCAGCACAACGCCGCCCCAGCGGCGGGAAGCTGAATGTGTCATGAGAAATCCTCAGAACAGGTTGGCGCCCAGGCTTTCCTCGGCTGAACACTGAAGTTGTTGCTTCCCCCATCCTTACGCGGGCGCCCCTATCGGCCCGCGCCGACGGCGATCATGTCCATCGTCAGCGTGCGGTCCGTTTGGGCCACGCCATGCACCCTGACCTTCGACGCCGCGGGCGGACGCTGGGGATCGTAGTACTCGGGGCGGAGTTTGTTCAGCAGGGCGCTCGAACTGCCCTCCGTGCGATCGTCGTCCGAGACGTAGTACGTCGCCTTGACCAGGTGCCGCAGATCGCTGCCCGTGGCGTCCAGCAACTGCTGCAACTGGGCAAACACGTCCCGCACCTGGACCTCGCCGTCGCCCGCGGTGCGAGCGGTCAAGCCGGAGGTATAGATCTGCTGCTCGGTCTGCACTAGCGCGACGCGGCTGAACGTGGGCGAAGCCTTCATGCCCGCAGGCGTGCGGTAGGCGACGGTCTCGCCCGAGCCCCCGCCCGCCAAAGGCTGGTGGAGGATCATTTCGATCTCGACCGGCGCCGTGGCGATCCATTCGGCAAACACGACCGGTGGGACCAGTTGGCCGGTAAACTGCCGTTTGATCTCGGCCAGAACCTCGTCCGCCGCCGAGGCGGGCTGCACGAACACCTTCAGTTGCACGATGTGCGAACGGTCGAGTTTCAGTTCCGCCGCGATCTGCAGCAGCGTGCTTAGCGATTTCGCCGCGGCTTCGGCCAGCGAGCCTTTCTCCGGATGCCCTGACAGATAGACCACGCCGCCCCGCGGCAGCACGGCGGTATCGGCACAAGCCGAGTCACCGGCGACCGCCTCGCAGCGCCGCAGCGAGACCGTCGAGCCCTGATCCGCCGCAATCGCGACCGCATCGACGGCGACCAGCATCCGGGGATCGGGCAGCGGCGTGACGACCGAGGTGATCGCCGGACGAATCGCTTCGTCCAAACGCTTGGTCAACTGCTCGCCCAGTTGATCCGCTGTCTGCGGCGTGTCGGCATAGATGTTCAGCCGAACCAGCTTGTTCAGCTCCGAGCCGGCGGCGTCCAGCACCGCTTCCAGGTTGCCCAGAACCTGTTCGATCTGTTGCTCGGCGGACCCTTCGCCGACCAGGTTTCCGTCCTGGTCGAGCGGCCGCAGTTGCCGCGTGTGGACCAAAGGAAACCCTTCCACGACCACGGCTCGAGCGGAACCCGCCGCATCCGCCAGGGAGGAGACGTAGCGGACCGACGGTTCGGCCGGCGGCGCAAGGGGCCTGTCGGCGGCAGGTTGCTGGGCCGACACGTCTTGCCCACCGTTGTCCTGGACGGTCGAGGACGGCACCGCTTTGTCTTGAACGCCGGAACAGCCGGCCAATACGGTCCAACAACCAAGCAATACGATACGTGCCAGCGAACGCAATTCCATCGGAGGGCTCCTTCGTGCGGTGTGAATCTGCGGGCCCCATGCCCCGGCCGCAACAATTATAGCAGCCTGCCCGGCACTTGTCGCGATGCCGAAACGCCCGCCGTGGCACAGGCTGCCAGAGACTCGTTCGGTTCCCGGCCCCGACAACGCTCGTTTGCCTCGCGGCACGAAACGACGGTGAACCGATCGGCGATTTCTAGGCTCGCCCCAAGTACTCTCGCAGGCCCTCCTGCCACGTCGGCATGGGCGGCCTTCCCGGCAAGGCATGATACTTGGTCGTGTCCAGTACACTGTAGGCGGGACGCGGGGCGAGCGCCCCGTACTGGTCGGTCGTGATCGGCTCGACTTCCACCTCCAACCCCGCTTGACGGAAGACCTCGACCGCCAGCGCGTGCCAAGTCGTCGCGCCGCCGTTGACGACGTGATAGGTGCCGTAAGCCTCGACGTTCAGCAGGAGAAAACCAATGGCTCGGGCCACGTGCCGCGCGTAGCTGGGCGAGCAATATTGGTCGGCAACCACGCGGATCCGCTCGGCTGTTTCCGCCAGGCGGAGCATGGTCGCGACGAAATTGCCGGCCGAACGCGGGCCGGGGGGGCCGTACAAGCCGCAGGTCCGCACGATGAAGTGTCGCTCCCACGGGGCCGCGTTCCGTTCGCCCGCCAACTTGCTTTGGGCATAGACGCCTTGCGGACCAGGGGCATCGTCTTCGCGGTACGGCGTGCGCCGCCGGACATCCCCGCCAAAGACATAGTCCGTGCTGATCTGCACCAGCGGGCAATTCAACGCTCGACAGGCCTCTGCCAGATGCGCGACGCCGTCGGCGTTGATCGCCCAGCACCGCTCGGGCGCCGTCTCCGCTTCGTCCACCCGTGTATACGCCGCCGTGTTGATGACCGCCTGCGGCCGAAGCGACTGCAACGTGGCCAGCACGCCCAGCCGCTCGGTCAAATCGAAATGCGGCAGGTCCAGCCCCACCGCCGCGGCGCCGAGTTGTCGCAACAGCTCGCTGCCCAATTGGCCGCCGGACCCGATGACGGCGATGAAGGAATGCGTCACGTCCGAGGCCCTCGGTCCTCGCTCGTCATTGCCGCTACACCCGCCAGATAATCACCGTAGCTGTTCTTCAGCGATTCTGCCAAGGCCAGCAGCTGGCTCCTCGCGATGTATCCCATGCGGAACGCGATCTCCTCCGGACAGCAGATCTTGAGTCCCTGGCGTTTTTCAATGACCTCGACGAACGTTGACGCTTCCAATAGCGATTCCGGCGTGCCGGTATCGAGCCAGGCAAAACCGCGGCTGAGCGGCTGGACATGCAATTGGCCACGCTCCAAGTAAGTTCGGTTGACGTCCGTGATCTCCAGTTCGCCGCGCGCGGATGGCTTTAGATTGGCCGCAATGTCCAACACCTGGTTATCGTAGAAATACAACCCCGGCACCGCCATGTTCGATTTCGGCTGACGCGGCTTCTCCTCCAGCGAAACGGCCTGCCCGGCACCGTCAAACTCGACGACTCCGTACCGCTGCGGATCGCGGACCGGATAGGCAAAGATCGTGCCGCCGGACGCTTGGCGAGCCGCTTGCTGGAGCATCGCCTGCAGGCCTTGACCATAGAAGATATTGTCGCCCAGGACCAGCGCTACGCGATCCTGGCCCACGAACGGGCGGCCGATCACAAACGCTTGTGCCAGTCCCTCCGGCCGCGGTTGCGGGGCGTAGCAGATCGTCATGCCCCACCGGCTGCCGTCCCCCAGCAATCGCTGGAAACTGCCGACATCTTCCGGAGTCGAAATCAACAGCACGTCGCGAATCCCGGCCAGCATCAAGACCGACAGGGGGTAATAGATCAGCGGTTTGTCGTACACCGGCAGCAACTGTTTGCTGACCGCTAACGTCATCGGGTGCAGACGCGTGCCCGCCCCGCCGGCGAGGATAATGCCTTTGTGAAAGTGCATGGCAGTTGCTGGTCGATGCTTGTTCGGAAAGAACCCGTTCACAACTATACAACGCCCGCGCGTCACTTGACTATCCCTCTGGAGATTCCCGTCCCATTCATCGCCACAGATCTGTAAGTATTTCGATTGGCAAATGGTGCCGTTGACGAAGCAGGAGCGTGCGGCCTTGCCGGCACCGACCCGCGGCAAAAAACGGCCCACCCATCGATTCGTGTTCACGTTCAACGCCCAGGCCGTCCAGGCGGATGAGCAGTATGACGGCTACTCGGCGCTGGTCACCACGGTACCGCTTGACCAAGCCAGCGGCGACCAGCTGTTCCGGAAGTACAAAGAGCAGATCTACTCGGAGCACGTCAACCGCCAATTCAAAGGCCCTCTGGCCGTTCACCCCCTGTATCTGCACACGCCGGAACGAATCGAAGCCTTGGTGTTTCTGTTGGCGATCACGCTGATGCTGTACTGCCTCCTGCAGCATCTCTATCGGCAGAGCGTACCTGCCAATGCCGCTCAAAGAGCAGCGCGTCACCGCGCAGCAACTCCTGCAAGCCTTCAGCAGTTATACGCTCTTGGTTCATTACACTCGTCTCGGTCGCGAAGTGCAGCCGACTCGCCTGACCACTCGTCAGCGCGAGCTTCTCCAACGTCTCGGTTTTCCTGCTCCGGCGAAAATCCTCAGCCGAATTCTTCCTCGCCCTCCGACCTAAAACCTACGCCCCCCCGGAAGACGGGTCGTTGCAACGTAAACCAGGTTGCGAAATATTGGGTTCAACGAGCCAATGCCCACTGTGAGCGGTATACAGCATCGAGTACCCCTGGTAGAACACGAAGACGGGCTCGATTGAAAAGCACTTTTCGAAAGGAACTCCAGCATGCATCGTGCCGTACTTGCCTGCCTCGGACTATTGTTTTTGGTGTCGTCGGCGACCGCGGAGACTCGTCCGCCGAACGTTGTCTACATGATGGCGGACGAACTCGGATACTACGAAGTCTCGTACATGGGCAACCCCAACATCCGGACGCCCAATCTCGACCGGATGGCCGCGGCGGGGATCCGCTTCAACAACCTGTTCGCCGGCTCCTCGGTATGCGCGCCCACGCGCTGCAGCTTCTTGACGGGCAAGCACAGCGGTCATACCTCCGTCCGCGTCAACGGCGGCGGGACTCCGCTGCGGGCCGAAGAGGAAACCATCGCCTCGATGCTCAAACGCAAGGGCTACGCCACCGGCGGGTTCGGCAAGTGGGGCTGCGGCGGGCGAGATTCCACGGGCGTGCCCGAGCGGCATGGCTTCGACGTCTTCCTGGGCTACTACGACCAGGTTCATGCCCACAGTTTCTATCCGCCGTACATTCTGCGCAACAGCGAGGAAGTGCCGTTGGCAGGCAACCGGGGACTGAGCGACGGCGAGACCTACTCGCACTACGTGATCTTCGAGGGCGCGGTCGACTTTATCCGGCAGCACAAGGACAAGCCGTTCTTCTGCTACCTGCCCGTCACACCGCCGCACGGTGCTTTTGATATCCCGGACTCCGATCCGGCCTGGGCCATGTACCAAGACAAGCCGTGGCCGGAACCCGCCCGCCGCTACGCCGCGATGGTCACGATGATCGACCGCCAACTGGGCGATCTGCTCGAGCTGCTCAAAGAACTGGGCCTCGCAGAGCAGACACTGGTCATGTTCAGCGGCGACAACGGCGGGGCCGACTACTTCGCCTCGCCCGAATATCCCCGCGGCATCCACGGCGCGAACAAGCATCCGCAGACGGGCGTCGAGTATCGCGGCCGAAAGGGCAATCTCTACGAAGGCGGGCTGCGAATCCCGTTCGTCGCCTACTGGCCAGGGAAGATCGCTCCCGGCCAGGTCTCCGATCATCTCTGCTACTTCCCGGACATGCTGCCGACGATCGCCGAGGTGACCGGCAGCACTCCGCCAGCCGATATCGACGGCATTTCCATCCTGCCCACGCTGGTCGGCCAGCAAGCCGCCGGACATCCGCAGAAGCAGCACGAGTACCTGTACTGGGAAATCGGCAGTTGGACCGCCATTCGGCAAGGCGATTGGCGAGCCGTCCAGCCGAAAACCGGCGGGGATTGGGAACTGTACGACCTGAGCACCGATCCCAGCGAATCGAACGACGTGTCAGCCCAACACCCCCACGTGCTGGCCAAGCTGAAAGCACTGGCGGCCGCCGCGCACCAGCCGGCGGTCGAAGGCACCTTCACCACCACCGAACGGCACGAGCGGGACCGCCGAGCCAAATACGGCAAACACGACGACACCAGCATCGAGGCCACTCCCAGCGGCGTGCGCAAGAAAGAGCAGACCAATCAGGCCGCGCATCGCTGGCCCACCGAAGGCGTGTTGGCGAGCAAGAATTGGAAAATCGCCCGGGTCAGCAGCGAGAATGTCGGCAACGCGAAGTTCGCCGCCAATGCCATCGACGGCAATCCTTTGACCGTCTGGCACACTCGTTTCTCTGGAAGCGAACCGGAAAAGCACCCGCACGAACTGGTCATCGACCTGGGCGCCAGCCACCGCGTGCGGGCGTTGCGTTACCTGGCGCGGCAGGACAACGGCTGGAACGGCACCATCCGCGATATCGAGGTCGCCGTCAGCGACGATCCCGATGCGTTCGGCGAGCCCGTCGCCAAGACCGCGTTCACGAAAACGCGCGAGCCGCAAGAGATCGCCTTCGAGCCCACCACCGGTCGTTACGTCCGGATCCGTGCCCTCTCGGAGGTGAACGCCGGCCCCTGGGCCAGCGCCGCCGAACTCGGCCTGGTAGGTGAATAAGGCAAACGCGAGGGAAAAAGGACCAGCCCTTCTACACGCTGTGCCGATACGTAGAGCGGAATGCGTTGCGGGCCAATCTGACCACCTTTTACGCCTTTTTACTGCGCGGCCTTGAGTAAGTCCAGCAGACCATTTCCTGGACGCGGCGGAACCACGTTGTCCTTGAACTCAAACAGCATCGTACCGGCGTTCTTCTGCAGACTAGCCAACGCCGGACGCGAGATCTCGATTTGATCGGCATTTGAGCTCACGGTAGCCGGCGCTTCACCCGCGTACAGCTCCCACTGGGATTCGCGATTCAAGGCAAAATAATAGTCCCCCTTGGTCTGCAGTAACTTCGTGGCCGTCGAACTGCCATTGCCGCGGTCGAATTGAATCAGTAACGGAAGTTTCGACTTGTGGTCCACCGACGATCCAGCAGGCACCTCGACCAGAATCTGGTCGACGGTATACCGCAAGATGGTATTGCTGGTGGCCGGATTATTCACCCGGATGCTGAACTCCTGAGTCTGCAAATCCAACTGACCGTCCTTGATGACAAACTCATACGTGCCCTCGTCCTTCAGGCTGTACTTCTTGTTGGCCGCATTCGTTTCGTTGGTGCTGAATTCGATCTGCCAACTGGTTCCGACCGCCAACGGTTGGGTGTGGTTGGGTTGAATGTTGTATTGCTGACCGTTCAATCTGTAGCTCAGCGTCGTTCGGGTTGTCGACGGATTGGAAATGATGATGCCCCTCGGTGCAGAGGTTGCCTTCGAATCGAGGACCGGCGCATCGTTGGAAATTGGCAGCCCGAGCGCAGCTCCCGCGGTGGACTTCTGGACGATGATGCGATCGTCGTTGGATCGGGTCACGATCACCCCGCCTAGGCCGAGGTAAGACGTTTGGCCGTCCAGCATGGGATGGCGGATGACCGTGACGGATCCCGCAGGCGGCGCCGACCCTCCGACACTTAGGACGGACGAGAGAACCGCGCCGTTGATCGTGTCGCGAATCAAGAGATCCTGCTGAGTCAGCGTCATGGCGTCCGCGAGTCCCGCCGCTCCGAGGTTGGTGGCCTGTTCTTTGACGGCTTGGATGTTGGCTGCCATGTCCGCGGCTGAACTGCCGGCTGCCATCTTGGTAAGCAACTCGGTAAAAGACTTGCGAAACGTTGCAATGGCCAGATGCGATGTTTCCATCGTCTTGGGCACGCTGGCATTCGCCGGGCGATGTTCTTTGAACAGGCCGGCGATCTTCGTGGGATCGCCGTCGGTCGCCGCGCCCCCGATGGCTGCGGCCCCATCTTCCGGAAACCCAGCCGCGACCAGTTCGCGCTGGAGCGCCGCGACACGGCCGGTGGAGCCCTGATCGAAGCTATTCAAGACCTGCAGTACCTCTTTGTTAATTCGTTGTGCCAGCCCCACCGCGACCTCACTGGTCAGCGGCATCGTGCGGGCAGTTGGAATCGTGTTCTGGGGAACCGTTGCCACGGGACCCGGAGCCGGAGGAAGGGGATTTGAATTCGAGCCGGGCGACGGGTTGGGAAGCGGGTTCGCCGGCGTGAGGGGAGCCACAGGGGAACCAGGACTCGGAGCTGCCTGGGGCACAACTTGCGACCCCACATAGTTGTTATGGATCGTCAGCATTAGCGTGGTGTTCCGATCGAGATAAAACTCGTCGACGTAACCCTCGAAGGTGACGCGTGTATTCTCGGCAATGTCCGGTGTTTCATCCGTACGGCCGCTACGAAGATCGAAATATACTTCCGAGTGGAGATTTCCTCGCACACTGTACCTTTTTCCTGTGGGCAGCTTATAGGTCACGCGCACCGTTCCCCCGCTCAGGTTCTTGACCACGACATCCCCGATTCCAGCCGAGGGACGATTGTTGGGTGGGGTAGCAGTCGGCGCAGGGCTCACAGGCGACGAACCACCGCCGCTCGGCTGAAGGAACTGAAGCCGCACTTCGTCGGACGAGTCGTTGCGTATCGCCACTACCGTTCCCGAAAGAACGACCGAGTTTGCGACCACTTCGCCGTTCGAATCCACAACGAGGCTCGCCGGCAGCTTGAAAGTGTTCGCGTTCGTCACGCCTGGGCCGTCAACCGTAACGTGGGTCCCCGCGGGAAACGGACTGCTTTGCCACCTGTCACCCGCCAGAACCTGCACCAACTGGCCAACGGGTCGGGGCGGAGTTCGGGAATTGGGATTGCCGCCACCAGAGCCGCTGATACCGGAATTCGAGTTGTTGTTGAACAGCTGATTCAGACCATTGATGATATCCGCGGGATCGACTTGAGCGCGTGCTTTCGGCACCCACAGCGACAAACCGATGACGGAAAACGCCACGGCAACGAGAACCAGCAAGTGGCTACGCATTTTGACTTCCCTTGTGGAGAAAAGGTCGTGAGAAGAAGAACCAGCGAATCCTAGTGCTGTCTGGTTCGGTGGCAAGGCTCGCAGATTAGAATTTCCGCGACAGACAGATCCAGGCTGTCGCGACAACATGGTCCACAAGGGATTATCGCGGCTTGTCCTGATGTCGCGTAGCGACGTTGAGGACGTGGGTTTCAACCCACGGGCACGAGGTGCGTCACACACACCCTCGTCGCAAAGCGACGGTTGAGACGTGTCGCGTCCCCAGCTCAATTAGCGCTGTCAACCATCTGGCCGCGGTGCGGGCGTTGGAGCGCGCGGAGTTTCACGTTGTGCGTCAGGGAAAGCAGATTGTGATGAGCGATGGGACTCACCAGGTGACGATCCCGCGGCACAATCCGATCAAGGCATTCACGCTGGGCGGAATTGTCCGAGACGCGGGTTTGACGGTCGAGGGATTCCGCCGCTTGCTCTGATGCCATGCCGGGGGGTAACTCAAGGGAACCTGTTCATTTAGGATATCACGCCTTTTCCACCCCTCACCTGCCGGACCATGGCCAAGCGGCTACGTCACCCACATCCCGACGTCGGGCCCACTGGCCACAATGTCCGTGAACGCGACATGGGCGAAGGGCGGGACAAACGGTGCGGCGTCTTTCCGCCTGCTGCAGAAGGGGCGACATCTAGCATTCCCCTGCCAATCGGCTATTCTGATCTGATGGCCCGACAGGCGGTCAGTGGTGTGCCAGAACACCGCTCGCTGGCGGCTTGGCGGGATGTTGATTGGCGTGAAGGGTTGTTGGACCGAGTTGTTGTGGTGATGGGCAGGCATCGCGTCTTGAGGCAGAGATACCGGAAACGGAAGGGGTCGTAAGGTTCCGTTCAAGTCCCGTGCCGAAGTAGGAACCGAAATGTTGTCACGCTCCGTCTGTTACCTCTTCCGGGGAATTCTGCTGGTGGCGGCCTACTTGGGCGCGGCCTGGATCGGGCTGGCGTTTGCCATCCCGCCGGGAATCGCCACGGCGGTGTGGCCTGCGTCCGGGGTTGCGTTGGCGGCCATGTTGCTGCTGGGGATGCGCTTCTGGCCTGGGGTTTGGCTGGGCGCCCTGCTGGCCAACAGCGTGCTGACCGCCGTCTCGCCGGCAACTGCCGCCGCGATCGCGACCGGCAACACCTGCGAGGCGCTACTGGCGGCTTGGCTGTGCCGCCGGTTGCTCCCCCAGACGGAAACTTCGTTCCAACGCGTGGAAGAGGCTTTCCTGTTTGCGGCTGTGGCCGGGGTGGCGTCGGCCGTGGCCGCGACGGTGGGCGTGGCGAGTATGGTCTTGGGCGGCGACGCGGCCTGGCACCAGTTCCTGGCGAATTGGGGCACCTGGTGGCTGGGCGACGTGGCCGGCCTGATGATCGTGGTCCCGTTGGTGCTGGCCTACGCGAAACCAAATCGCGGGGCGTGGAGCGGCTCCCGGTGGGCGGAACTGGCGATCCTGTTTGCTCTGATGGTCCTGACCAGCCAGGCCATTTTCGGCGGCTGGCTCTCCGAGCAGGTCGCGCACCATCTGTTGTATGTCCCCTTGATCTTCTTGGTCTGGGTCTGCCTGCGATTTGAACTCACCGAAGTCACCTTGGCCACCGCGCTCTTCTCGGGCGCCGCGATCGGAGGTACGTGGTCAGGCCTGGGGCCGTTCCGAACGGAGGCAGTACAGCAGTCCCTGTTCCATCTGCAGATGTTCATGAACCTGTACGCGCTGACGGGTTTGGCGGTGGCGGCCGTGGTCGCCCGCCGCCGCGCCTCCGAGCAACGCCTGCAGCAGTCCCATCAGGAGCTGGAACAAATCGTCCACGATCGGACGCAGGATCTGACCCTGGCGAACGCAGGCTTGCGTCAGGAAATGGCCAAGCGCCAGCGGGCCGAAGAGGGTCTTCGGGAGCGGGAACTTCGCTACCGGGAGCTGATCGAGCAGTTGCACGTTGGCGTCGTGGTCCATGCCCCGGATACGAGCATCTTGCTGGCTAACAAGCGAGCTGCGCAACTGTTGGATGTCACGGCCTCTCAGATGCCAGGCAAGATGGATAACGACCCCGCCTGGTCCTTTGTACGCGAGGACGGAACGCCCTTGCCGACAAACGAATATCCGGTCAATCGAGTCCTGGCCACACGACAGCCGTTGCGGGATTTCGTGTGTGGCGTCAACCGACCTGGCGCCGAGGATCGCCGGTGGGTGTTGGTCAACGCCTTACCCGAGTTCAGCGGAGAGCGCGAACTGGCACGCGTGGTGGTGACGTTTATGGACATCACCGAGCGGAGGCGGCTTCAGGAACTCGAGCGGCTACGGCTGGATGCGGCCTTGGATTCGATCGGCGACAGTGTCCTCATCACCGACGCCGACGGGCTGATCCAGTACGTCAATCCGGCCTTTGAACGCATCACCGGGTACTCTCGTGCCGAGGTCTTGGGACGCAACCCGCGGCTGCTGCAAAGCGGACAGCATGACCAAGCCTTCTACCGCCGGATGTGGCAGACGCTCGCGGACGGCGAAACCTGGCACGGCGAGTTCGTCGACAAGAACAAGGACGGCGGGTTGTACGACGCGGAGGCCACGATCTCGCAAATCCACGATGCCGCGGGCCACGCGATCGGCTACGTCGGCGTCCAGCGGGACATCTCCGACCGTAAGCGTGCGGAACGGGGACTGGCGGAAAGTGAAGCTCGCATCCGGGCCATTGTCGAGACGGCGGCGGACGGGATTATCACGATCGACGAGCGAGGTATCATCGAGACCTGCAATCCGGCGGTGGAGAAGATGTTCGGCTACGCGCGGGAGGAACTGATCGGCCGAAACGTGTCGCTGCTGATGTCCTCCCCCGAGCGCGAAGAGCATGACGGCCACTTGGCAAGGTACTCGCAGACGCACCAGCCGAACATCATTGGAAATGGCCGTGAGGTCCGTGGGCGACGCAAGGACGGGACCATCTTCCCAGTGGATTTGAGCGTCAGCGAGACCCAGCTGGGAGACCGGTGCTTCTTTACCGGCATCGTGCGCGACGCCACGCTGCGCCATCTTCGGCTTCAGGCGGAGAAGAAATTGGCGGCCACGCACGAGCAACTTCGTCTGGCGCGGAGCATTCAGCAGGGCTTCTTCCCGAGCGCGCCGCCGGTCGTGCCCGGCTATGACCTTGGTGGGGCCTCGTATCCCGCGGATGAGACCGGGGGAGACTATTTCGACTATTTCCCGTTGCCCGCGGGACGCGTCGGGATCGTGCTGGCGGACGTCAGCGGCCATGGCGTTGGTCCGGCGCTGGTGATGTCGCAGACGCGGGCCTATCTGCATGCCTTGCTGCCGCTGGGTCTGGACGTTAGCGAGCTGGCGACGCGTCTGAATGAATTCCTGATCACGGATGGCCCGGACGCGCGCTTCGTCACGTTGTTTCTGGCACAACTGGATCCGCGCGACAGCAGTTTTGTCTACGCCAGTGCTGGGCACCAGTGTTACTTGCTCGGTCCCGGGGACGAGGTGCAATCGCTGGACTCGACCAGCCTGCCGCTGGGCATCTTGCCAGGTCGCGTCCCCGGCTTGCCTCCCCGGGTACTCCAGCCCGGCCAGTTGGTGCTGTTCCTAACCGACGGCATCGCGGAAGCCACGACTTCGCAAGGCGCTGCCTTCGGGATCGAACGGACGCTGGAGGTCGTACGGGCGAATCGGCATCGGTCCGCTGCTGAAATCGTCGAGGTACTGTACCGCAGCGTCCGCAGCTTCGCCCAGGACGCGCCCCAGGAGGACGACATCACTGCCGTGGTCTTGAAGGTCGAAGCACCACCGCGGCCGGGCGGCTTGGACGGCGCCGGAATCTGAGTCACGGGAAGACGTCTTCTAGGAATTCCAAATATCGACCGATTACGAGGGGCGGTATTACCGTCCCGAACCCGATCCCCTACCCGGAAGACGCCAGACCGAACCTGCACGACTCGGACGGGGCGAATCGCGAGTTCGTAGCGCGTAGAGATCGCCCCCACCTCGGCAAGAAAACGCCGGTTTTCAAATTGCTCAAGTCACATCCACCTCGAGCACTTGCGCTGCCTAAATAATCTGGGGAGTACGGCACCACCGCCTGCCCAAAATACGGATCATCCGGTGGAAACGCGCGAACCGGAACGTTGATGCGTCACCATGAACGAACTGTAGAAGGCACCGATCCCTACAACACCACCCGGCGACCCGGTGAACACCCATCCATTCCTGCGAGCCAGAACATGTCGCGGAAGTGGTGCTGTTAGCTTGGTTCTTCGCGTTCGGCTGGCCCAGAGGCGTTGCGCGGGAGCTGCTTGGGGATGTGCCCGTCCCGGGTGCAGACTTCCCCCATCAGCCGCTCGACATACTCGACGATGAATTCGCCCTTGCTACCGATTGGAATCCACCGGAATCCAACAACCGGCCCAATCTGCATGGAGAGAATCACCCCTTCCCGGATCTGCTATTGCGTTTCGGCCTGACGGATCGTTTAGAATTGCGGCTGGGGTGGCCTGAATACGTCCGTGGCCACTCCGGCGATCCGGCTCTTGGCGGTTGGTTCAGTGGCACGACGGATCCCAATGTCGGCCTTGCGTACGATCTTTGGGGGCAACCGCTGACCGAGTTGATGTATGCCTGGCAGATCAGCGACCGGACAGCGGTTACCGGCCGATCGGGCCTTGCGGTCCTGAAGTCCGACGGGGATAGGTATACGCAGTTCCATCAAAGCCTGAGTTTCGATGTCATGCTGACGGAGCGGCTTGCCCTCAGTTGGCGATCCGCCGCCGGACTCAACTCGACTGCACCGGATTTCTTGCACGTGTTCCGGTTTGCCCATCGTTTCTGAGGGCTCCCGCCGAGGCGGCTATTTCCCTGGTTTGTTGGGCGACTTTGTCCCGAGCCAGTCGTCGAGCAGCAATTCGATCAACCCCTCGTCGACCGGGACGTCATGCGGCGCGCCGGCAATCGGCAACGCCGAGGGGCGAACCACAAGCCGTCCCTTCGGATCTTCGCTGGAAAGTGCCCAGCGCAGGATGTCGTCAGCCGGGCCCTCCGACTTGACCGCCCCCGCGATGCCGGCCTGCAGACCGGGTGCGGCAAGCGTTGCGCTGTTGTCCACCGAACCCGTCTCCGGCACTTCGGCATATGTGGCCGCGGCCCAGGTTTCGTACGCGGCAAAGCTCTTGGTACGTGTTTTGGTGGAAGTGTCGTCGTTCAGGATGATCCCCAGCCCCTGGTTGTCGGCGATGCTGGCATTGACGGCGCTGGATAGCTTGACGTAGAACGTCTCGTCCTTTTCGACGCTCGTGTCGCCGCGCACGGCCACCGTCACGTACTTGACCGTTTCGCCCACAGCAAAGTTCAATGTGCCGCTGGTGGCGTAATAATCGGACTTGCTGCTGGCCGTCCCGTTCGCCGTGGCATACTTGACGCTAACACTTTGCGAGGCGGCACCGGACAAACTTACCGTGAAGACAAAGCTCGTCGTTCCGGAGTTGCCTTCATTCAAAGTCACATCGTCGATCGACAGGCTGAGCGTGTCGTCGTTGACGATCGTCCCCTTGCCCTGGGCATCGGTCAGCGAAGCGTTGACGGGGTTTGTCAGGTTGACGTAGAAAGTCTCGTCCGCTTCCGGGACGGTGTCGCCATGGACCGCTACCGCGACCGTCTTGCTCGTTTCGCCCGGCTTGAAGGTCAACGTCCCGCTGGCGGCTGCATAGTCGCTGCCCGCCGTGGCGGTGCCATCGGCCGTGGCAAAGTCGACGGTGACGGTTTCCGTGGACGCGACCGACAGACTGACGGTGAATACCGCGTCCTTGGTTCCCGAATTGCCTTCGATCACGCCCACGTCGTCGATGGCGATGCCCACATGGGGCGACAATGCCATCAAGCTCGCGATGTTCAACCGGCCGCCCGTGGCCGTTTTGCCGCTGAGCGATGCGGTGGGCGTGGTACTGTTGAGCACCGCCGCGCGAATGTCACCGGCACGGATGGAGGGATAGGCAGCCGCATACAACGCCACCGCGCCCGTGACGTGAGGCGTCGCCATCGATGTGCCGCTGTAATAGGCATAACTGTTGCTCGGCACGGTCGAGAGGATTGAACTGCCGGGAGCACCAAGGTCGACGGTAGAAGCTCCGTAGCTGGAGAACGACGACATGGCGCCGCTGCTGGTGATCGAGGCCACAGCGATCACCGCCTCGTAACCGACCGCGGATTCGGTGCTCGTTCCGACGGTCGTGCTGTAGTTCGACGGATAGTTCGCAGTGGTATCGTTGTTGCTACCGCTGTTTCCAGCGGCGGCCACAAACAGAATATCCGCCTTGGCGGCGCGCAGAATGGCGTTGTGCAAACTGGTGGAATAGCCGCCACCGCCCCAAGAGTTGTTGCTTGCAACGATGTTCAAGCCGTGACGCTGCTTCAGATCGGTCAAGTAATCCAGCGCTTTGACTGCGTTGGAGGTGTAACCCCCGTCGGGCCCGAGAAATTTGGCGCCGATCATGGTCGTGTTCCAGTTCACACCCACGACGCCGCTGCCGTTGCCACCCTCCGCGCCAATCGTGCCGGCCACGTGCGTCCCGTGCGAGTCGCCGTCAGCCGGATCGAAAATGCTGTTGTCGTTGTTGTGAAAGTCCCAACCGTAGACGTCGTCGATGTAACCGTTGCCATCGTTGTCAATGCCGTCGCCGGGAATTTCAAAGGGATTTTCCCAGGCATTGCGGGCCAAGTCGGGGTGCGCGTACTGGTAACCCGTATCCACGATGCCCACGTACACCGCAGGCGATCCAATGAAGCCGTCATTCCAAGCCTCTTCGGCTTGGCTTCCATACTGGTTGGTCGTTCCGCTCGGACCGACGGCCGTGGGCGAGTCGTCGCTGTACATGCCCCACATCGAGCCGTTGGCGTAGTAACTGTCGTTGCTCACGTGGGATGGTTCAAGGATGTAGTTCGGTTCGGCGTAAGCCACCCCGGGCAGATTCTGGAAACGGGTCATGGCCGATTGCACGCTCAGGCCGGGCGGCAACGCGACCCGTTCCAAGACGCCGTGCCCGGCCGCCCCAAAAATCGCAAAAACGGTTCCTGACACCTTTTCTGCCCCGTTTGCGCTTTGGCTCCCATCGCCTGAATCAATAACGGCAACGCGGAGAGCAGTGTGCCAGCCACCAACGTGAGTGTCTTGGGGATGTCTGCCAGCCGCTGGTCCCGGCCCAAGGGTTGCAGCTGTTGCCCCAACTCTTCGATGATCGGTTTGAGCAACTCGGCGTCGAAGACGCGAGACGCTTCGGAAAGGGAGCCCAGCGAGACCCGCTCCATCCCGAGCCGCTGCTGGACGTACTCCAATTCGCTGGCCTGTTGCAGGCCCCGCAGGCTGTCCACCACAGGATTGAACAGGCCCAGCAACAAGAGCAGGCAAAACTCATCGTAGTGGAAGTCCCGGTTCCCGGCCTGATCGCGTTCACAACCCACGTTGTGTAATCGTTCCACGAGCGGGGCAAGTTTCTCAAAGCACTTCAGCCCTTGCACGTCCTCCGCCTTGATGTCGGGGCGTTTGGGCCGGCCACAGCGTTTCGCGGCCAAAGCTTCTCCAGCCGGCTCCACCAGGGCAATGTCCACCATCGGCGGCCCCGTGTCGCCGTTCTGCCGACGACCCCGCGCCTGCTCCAGCCGCTTCTGCCGTTGCCGACATTCTTTCTTCGTGAGAGGCGGTTTTTCGTCCACCATGACGTGCTCCTGTCAACTTGACAGAGTTTGTCCGATGGGCAAAAGGGCTAGCTAGCCACGTGCCAAACAAAGAGAAAATGAAAGAGTAAATGCCGGGCCGAACAGTATTGGGACGGGAGTCGTTTCTCAGGAAGGACGTGGGCCGGGCGAGTGACGAAATATCGTGAAGGATCATAAAGGATGGAAAGGGGACGCACCGAATACTGTTCGGCACGACTCTTGCTGATCTAGGCATCCTCGCCGCTTGTCGGCGAGTGGTTCAGGTTACGTGGCCACGAACAAGCGGCCACCTTGGAGGGCGGTGATCCCCGACGCTTGCCGTCGGGAGATTCAGGATGGATGGCTGAGATGGGGGGGATATCGCCAATTAGCCTGATGTACTCGCCGACGAGCGGCGAGGATCAAAGGTCGTGTTCTGTGAGTTGCCCCCGTGGCCAGTTTTCCTCAATGACTCGACGGCAAGCGTCGAGGATGCCTGTCAACAGCAACCATTGTGCCGAACAGTATTCCCCCTGTCCCCTCGTATACGACAAGCTCTGGGACACTGTTAACCTTCGCAAGGACCTGCAGCACTACCAGGAAGGCTTCGTCATGCATCCTGTTCCCATGTTCAGTGAACAGTTGGCACGCGAGGCTGTTTTGAACCCCGTCAGTCACCGGGACTACCGCCATCCCGGTTCGGTTTTCGTTCCACCAAAGAACTGGGCAGAAAGATTGATGGCAGAAAAATGGACGAAAAACAAGTCCACCGAAGGCACATTTTTCTGCCATCAATTTTTCTGCCAAGACATCTGGCCAAGCGGGCCTCTTGTCAGCCCGGGCGAATGCATGATGGAAGACGGGGCGTTTGTCCACTCACTCGGTTTCCTGCAGCAGCCTCCGCGCGGTTTCGCGCTGCACCTCGACTGGGGCCCACTCGGGATGCTCGGCCTGCACGATGCGCAGGATGGTGTCCCTCGCGTAACGCCACATGCCGAAGGCGATCTCCAGACGCTCCGCGGGAGTCTTGGAACGTAGGATCATCGCCATCGTGTCATCGACCGCGTCGTCTTGAGGCAATGTCTTTACCACGGGAACACTTTCCTCTGGCAGTTATTCTAGTCGGCCGGTGCGTCCACCGACATAGGAGCGGTTCCTCGGTCGCGAGTTTCGTCCGCCGCCAGATGGGGGTCGGGCGTGGCGTCCCACAACTCCAACGCGCGTTGCCACTTGGCCTCGCGAGCGGCTTTTTCGCGGAGCACGTGGGCGGCCATCTCCGGCGTCAGGACGCCGGCGGCGCGAGTCATCGCCGTGTTTTTCAAAGTGGTGCTGATGCATTTGGCGCAGGCTTCCGGTATTCATATGCCTGACGAGCCCAGTCGGGAAAACTTGCTGGCAGCGCGTCACCGGGCCGCAGAACGAAGTAGCCGTTCAGCGGGCGGTAGTTGTGTCGTGCTGGCGCCGGAGACAGTTCGGATGGAATCTTGTCCTCCGGAAACGCAAGTCCGACGACAATCTGAGTTGTATTTTTCACCCAAACGACGGCAAATATCTCGCTCATTGCGTCGGGCGAGTACTTGTACTTGACGTAGATGGTCGTCAGCTCAGCCGTGATATCCCCTCCCAGCGACAAAAGGCACTGGTGCATTTCCTCGAACAGCGGTCGTAAAGGATCCCATCCTTTGCTGGACAGTTTCTCGCGAATCCGTGGATCATCTTGACGCATACGGACATGCCCTCCTAATGGGTAGAAACACAAAGTCGATCGGCAAGTGCCTCGCAACACGCGAGCGCCTCGTCCGACGGACGCTTTCGAATCGTGGGGACATAGGCTACCGCGCCCAATTCCCTTTCCGCAAGACGCACTCGCTCTTCCAGATTACGAATGGGTCCCGTGGCGAAGATCGGTGGATTGAAAGCGTCAGCTGGCGGCCTGCCAGCCAAGACAAATTGACCGTCGATGTCTACGCCTGCCAAAGCAAAGAAGGCCACGATATCTTCCGGCGGTTTCTGCCCCAACAGTTCAAAGTACGCCAGCAGTGCCTTGTCGCGGGTGACGAACGAGCGAGGTTTGAATTTCGGTTTTCCCTTCTTGTCGTAGGCGATGAAGCCGTCCCGTGGCAACCAAGGTTGGTCGCGGTCGAGCAACGGAAATTGCGAGAGTATGGCCGCGAGATCAGTTGGCGAAATGCCCATCATCTTCGACACCCAAGCATCCGCCTCGGCCCTGGCGCTCGCAACCGCGGCGAGATCCTGTGCGCAGCAGATCTTTTCGTGCAGGCGACTTAGGATCGTGGCATCCTCCCCGCTCGGGCGCGGAATTGACCGCAGCCTCGTCGTCCGAGGGCGGCTGGTCGCCAAAGAGTTCCTTGTTCCGCTGCTGATTGATGTGATCGAGTTCGACCTGGATCTGACGTTCGGCTTCGGCGATGCCGGCCTTTACGTCGGCCGGAGATTGCGCCAGCAGTTGTTCAATGCGATCGGCCTGTAGAGCCCCCAGCACGTCGCCTACGGAACCCAACGCCAGCACTTGGTTCTCGATCTTCGTAAACAGCCGCATCAGGACTTCGCCCTCGTAGGTGTCCGCGGCGTATAGGAAGGCGAATTCGCACGACGTGGTCTGGCCAAAGCGGTCGACGCGGCCTTGGCGCTGAAGCATGCGGTTGGGATTGAACGGCAACTCGTAGTGGATGACTCGGTGGCAGTGTTCCTGCAAGTTCAGGCCTTCACTGGCGGCGTCGGTACTGACCAGGAACAGGATCTCGGGCTTGGCGAAGTCGGCCAGAGCCTGCTTCCGCTCGGGACCGGTGAGGCTGCCGTCGAATCTGACGACGCGGCCTGCGTAACCGTGGGCGTCAAGAAACCCGATCAGCCACTCGACGGTGGTCGTGTACTCCGAGAAGATGATGACCTTGTCGTCCGGGTAACTGCCGTGGATCCGCTGCAATTCGGCCAGCAGCACTTCGGCTTTCGACTCGGTGTCCGTGGGACAGTGGGAGACGAGTTCCTCCAACTCCAGCAGGTCTTCTTTTTCCTGTTCGATCGAACGGATCTTTTGGCCCGCAGCACGGATCTGGGAGAGAAAGCTGCGGTGCAGGTCGATTTCGAGTTGCGTCAGGTCCTCGTCCGGGATGGTCTCGCCCTTGCGCAGCGAGCGCAGGTGGTCGCGGCGGATCTCGACTTTCTCCGCCGCTTCGCCCAGGTTGTGCATCCGGCTATCGATGGTGGCCCGGAGGGCAGCCAACGAGGACGCGGCCCGTTTCCGCAGTACCGTGGCCACCATCCGCAGGGCGTACCGGTCGCGGACGGCCTTCATTTTCTCGGCCTGTGCGTCGAGTTCGCCGGCCTGCTTGGCGACGGCCCGATGGACGGCGGCTTCGGCTTCGCTCAGCGGAACCGGCAACGGTCGCGACACCAGCGGCTTGACAAAAAAATCGGTCCCGTCCGGACGCTTGATGTGACGTTTCAGGTGCCGGATCAGATACCGGCCGTAGGTCCGGTAATTCATCCGCTGCAAGTCGGGCACCAGCGTCGGCTCCAGGAGGTTCAGCAGCGACACGAAGCTCTCGTCGTAACCGGAGTGCGGCGTGGCGGACAGCAACATCAGGGCGTCGGCGGCCTTTGATGCCCATTGCGCCAGCCGGTGTCGATCGGCGATGTCGTCCGTCAGTGTATTGTCTGCCAAATGGTGGCACTCGTCGCAGACGATCACGCTGAACCGCAGGTTCTGGACCTCGCGGAAGGCGCCGTCCCGCCGTTTCAGGTAGTCAAACGAGGCGATAATCCGCGGCTCGGTAGCCCAGGGGTTTCCGCCGACCTCGATACGTTTGCGGACCTCGTGGACCCCATCCCGATCGAACACCTTGAAGTCCAGGCCAAACTTGCCGGCCATCTCGTCCCGCCACTGTTCGCAGATCCCCGCCGGGCAGATGATCAGGATGCGGTCGCCCCGCCGCCGGGCAATCAGCTCCCGCAGCGAAATCCCCGTCTCGATGGTCTTGCCCAACCCCACGTCGCTGGCGTTCAGGATTCTCGGCCGCGGCAGGGACAGCATGCGGAGTGCCGGAATCTGCTGGTACTGCTGGAATTGGATTCGCGACCTTCCGGCCGCGACGAGCGCGGTCGGCGGCGGTGCCAGGGTCAGTTGGAAAGCCTCGTGCAGCAGCCGGAACCTGGCATCCCGGCCGACCCGTTCCAGCGACAGCGGCGGGGGCGGATCCTCCGGCCGAACCTGATCGGGCGGGGAAATGACTGGCCACTCCTGGTTCCGTAGCGGCCCCTCGACGACCCGCAGCCGCAGCCGATAGGTCGGCGACTCGCCAGCGATCAGGGGGCTGGCGTCCAGAACCATGCACTTCTGCCCGCGGCAGCGAACCGTCATTCCCACTGAAAACACTGCCAGCCTCCCTTGGTGAATTGCCGGAACCGCCATCGAGCCGATTTCTGCCACGCCGGCCGCAATCGCCGCACCGGCACCGCGTTATGGCTGAATGGTATCGTTCCCGTCCGGCAACCAATTTACGCCAAATGGCTCGAAAATGTGAGACCCGCAACAGTTCGAAAGCGGTATTCGGAATTGGTAACCAGGTGTTGGCCTGGTCGCCTTCGGTGAAAAGGACTGACGGAACGTGAAGGGTTCGTACAGACCGTACACCGGTGGGCTTACGCCCTCACCGTTCGCCAAGATCTATGCAGCGTTTGGGTCCTGTCGATATCGCTTTCTTCTTTTTGCACAGGCCGACAGCCGGTGCTACGGCGCCACTCGCCGCGGATCGCGGTTGTTGGTAGACTGGGGCCGTTGGGCTTGGCGGAAAACGGATTCGCGTCTCGGAGAGACGCGGCCACGTGAATGATTCGCGTCTCTTGAATTCAAGGAGTCATGATGATGCTCTCGCTCCGCACGCGTTCGGGTTTCTTTCAGGCCGTGATCGGCTTGGCCGGGGTGATCTTCCTGTTGTCCTGGGCTTGGATCGCGGCTGTTGCGCCGGTCTCGGCTGCCGACTGGCCAATGTGGCGTGGCGACGCGGGCCGCAGGGCGGATTCCTCGGAGGAACTGGCGGAAACGCTGCACTTGCAGTGGGTGCGGCACGACGTGCCGCTGCAGCCGGCGTTCTGGCAGGTGCGGCAGGAACGGGTCCAGTTCGATGCGGGCTACGAGCCGGTCGTGGCGGGCCAGACGATGTTCGTCTGCTCGTCCCGCAACGACAGCCTGACCGCCTTCGAGACGGAAACCGGCCGCCAACGCTGGCGATTCTACGCCGAAGGACCGCTGCGGTTTGCTCCGGTGGTCATGGACGGCAAAGTGTTCTGCGCGTCGGACGACGGCTGCTTGTACTGCTTGGATGCGGCGAGCGGAACGCTGCGCTGGAAGCATCGGGCCGCCCCGTCGGATCGCAGGGCGCTGGGCAACGGCCGCCTGATCTCGGTCTGGCCGGTCCGCGGCGGTCCGGTCGCCGCCGATGGCCGCGTGTACCTGGCCGCCGGCGTGTGGCCGTTCGAGGGCATCTTCGTGTGGGCTCTGGACGCGGAAACGGGGCGTCCGGTGTGGCTGAACGACGGCTGCGGCTCGCTGTACCTGGAACATCCGCACGCCGCAATGGCCTTCGGCGGCCCGTCGCCGCAAGGCTACCTGTTGATCCGCGGCGGGGAATTGGTCGTGCCCAGCAGCCGTGCGTTTCCAGCCTTGTTCGATCTGCAAACCGGTAAGCTGGCCGAATTCGCCTTCGGCCACGGTGGGCACGGCAGCCGGCCCGGCGGCTGGTTCGTGGCCACCGACTCGGCCGGCGATCTGGTGGTCGATCCGCTGATCAATACCGAGATTCACGATGCCGGACAGCAGATTATCGGCCAGGCAGGAGCCCGCCCGCAGGCCGACGAGGTGCGGGCCGAGCGAGTCACGATCGGCAAGGAATCCTATCGGCTGCAGGAGCATGCCGGCGCGATGATCTCGGTGGGCGGCAAATCGTTTCGCTTTGCCGACGGCTTTCCGGGCGTCGAGGGCGAGGTGCATACGATGCTCGCGGCGGACGGCAAGTTGTTCGTGGTCACGCGACAGGGAAGCATCTACTGTTTCGGGGATCGGCAGACGGAGGCGGTGACGACGTATCCGATAGAGCCTCAGCCGCTCGAACGGCCCGACGACCGTTGGCGCAAGACGGCCGAGCGGATCCTCCACGGGGCGGGGACCGAGGCGGGCTATGCGCTGGTGTTGGGGATGGGTACCGGGCGGCTGGCGGAAGAGTTGGTGCTGCAGTCGGAGCTGCGCGTGATCGTGATCGAACCGAACGCGGACAAAGCCGACGCGTTTCGCCGTCGGCTCGATCGCGCGGGCTTGTACGGCGAGCGGATCGTTGTGCATGTTGCGGATCCGCTGCAGTTTTCCCTGCCGCCGTACTTGGCCGGTCTGATCGTCTCCGAGGATCTGGACGCCGCCGGTTTTTCGGCCGGTGCGGCGTTTCTGAAAAAGGCTTGCGCAGCCCTGCGGCCCTACGGCGGCATGCTGTGCTTGGAACTGACGGCAGACCGCCACGCCGCCGTCGGCCCTTGGAGCGTCGAGGCAGATTTGGAGGGCGTGCGGATCGCGCGGGAGGACGAGCTGACACGGGTCGTGCGTGCCGGGCCGCTGCCCGGCGCGGCGGATTACCGCGGCCGGCCGAATCGCGACCAGCTGGTTCGCGCGCCGCTGGGGCTGCTCTGGTTCGGCGACACCTTTCACCATCACAAGCTGTTTTACAAGACGTTTACCCACGAGGCAGGCCGCGGACTGCCGGAGACGATTCAGGTGGTCGACGGCGTGATGCGGTACGAAGTCACCGAGCTGCCTTACGGTCCCAATCCCAGCGGCATGGGCTATCACGACTATCTGCGCTGGCTGGAACGTGAGCTGACCTACCGCGACGGGTTTACGGACGTGTATACCGGCCGGGTGTTGTCGGAGTCGGAAGCGGAGCGGGCCGCTACGGCTTTTGCGCGCGAAACGGACGACGATCCGGAGACGCTGTCCGCGCCGATCCGCACGAATCCGTTGACGGGCATCGACGAAGCTCGGGACATGCTCAAGACCTATGGCTGCGACCTGTCGCCGGTCGATTATGGCGAGTTGTACACGTTGCGTTCGGGCACGGCGGCCTACTACGACAAGCGGCTGGAGAGCGGCACGATCAGCATCAGCGGGACCCGCTCGGGCTGTCGCAACAGCATCATCCCGGCCGGCGGCGTCTTGAGCTTGCCGTCGTGGACCGGCAACTGTACGTGCAACTATCCCGTCTACACCTCGATGGCCCTGGTGGCGATGCCGCCGGAGTTCGAGCAATGGTCCGCCTGGGGCGATGTGGCGGTCGAGGCGCCCGTCCGCCGCTTGGGGATCAACCTGGGGGCTCCGGGCGACCGCGTGGCGGAAAACGGGACGCTGTGGTTGGATTGGCCCAGCGTCGGTGGCCCCTCGCCGACGGTCCCCGTGCAGGTCATGCCCGAAGATGCGGAACCATTCTATCGTCATGCGATGTGGATCGACGGCGGACAGGGCTGGCCGTGGGTCAGCGCCTCGGGAATCAAAGGCCTGAAGCGTTTGCGGATCGAGCCGGTGGCGCTCAAGAGTGCGCCGCCCGCCAGCACGTTCAGCGTCCGCTGGCTGGGCAGTGTCCTGCCGCAGCACAGCGAGACGTATACCTTTTACGGCACGAGCGATTACGGATTGCGGCTGTGGGTCGGGGATCAATTGCTGCTGGACAACAGCCCCCAGCTTCGCCGCGGCGAGCGTGGAGAAGCGTCGGCTGCGATCGCGTTGGAGGGCGGCCAGATGGTTCCGATCAAGCTGGAATACTATCCACCGAAAGAACGCAAGCCGGACGAGTCCGCACGGTTCGAGTTATCCTGGAGCAGCGATTCGACCCCGAAGTCCGCGATTCCGCCCGACCGGCTTGTTTCGGCCGATAACCAGCCGGGAGGACTGACCGGCATGTACTATGCCACCGCCACGCTGGCCGGTCCAGCAGCTCTGCAGACCGACTCGCAAATCCGCTTCGACTGGGGGCAAGCCCTGCCGGCGGTTCTGCATTCGCTGCCGCGGCCGGTTGCGCTTGTGCCGCGGCGGTTTACTGTCGCGCTGACTTTCGCGGAACCTGACGGCCTGCTGCCCGGCCAGCGGGTGTTCTCGGTACAGCTGCAGGGCCGCGAGGTGCTGGCCGACTTTGACATCGCACGCGAAGCAGGCGGCGGTAATCGCGGCGGTAATCGTAGCGTCGTGAAGGAGTTTCGCGGCGTGACGATCCACGAGGCGTTGGAGATCGAGTTTCGCAGCGCCACCGAGAAGCCTGCGATCCTGTGTGGCGTGGAAATGATCGAGGAACCGGCGGAGTCGTTTCTTGGCCGAAGGCCAAATTCACCGTAGCCTGGGGCAACGCCCCTGGAACACGAGCGAACATTCGTTCTTTGGCCGAAGGCCATATTCACCGCTTTGCATCGGACGATGTGAGTATAGCCTTCGGCCAAAAAGGCCGGACGACACCGTAGTCCTGGGACGTTGCCCCAGGCTATGATGGGAGCATGCCTTTGGCCCAGCATGGCCGGGCGTATGCAGACAAGAATTGCGCAACTCGGCCCCTCCGTAAGTCAGGAGTTTTGAACATGCTTGGCATCGTCCGATATCGCCCGTCCCGTTGTCATTCATGGTCTTGCCGGTCGATGCTTGCAGCTGGCCTGCTGGGATTGCTGGCTTGCCTCGGGGCGGGGGCCTGGGCGGGCGAGTCGCGGGGCGTGGTACCCACGCCGGCCGCTTCCGTCCCGCGCGTCGAAGCGGTACCGGCCGGTACGCTGCGGCAACAGATCGAAGACGATTGGCTGCGAGCGATCGCCGAGCCGTTGTCGACGCGCAGCGACGCAGTCGGTGCGGTGGACGGCATCAAGGACGGCAAGTACGCCTTTCACACGGGGTTCGCGCCGAATCCGTGGTGGCAAGTCGATTTGGGCAAACCCACGCCGATCGGCCGGATCGTGGTTTACAACCGGCTGGATTACGCGCCGGGCTTGCACAATGCCGACAACTTGCGGATCCTCACCTCCGACGACGGCCAGAGCTGGACGCTGCGTCACGACAACGGGGGACAGCATTTCGGGGGCATCCACGGAGCGAAGCCGCTGGAGGTGAGTTTTCCAGTCGACCAACGGAGCGCCCGCTTCGTGCGATTGCAGCTGCCCAGTCCGCAACCGATCTTCTTCCACCTGGACGAAGTCGAGATCTACGGCCCGGAGCCGGACGGCCAGAACCTGGCCCTGCACCGCCCGGCCGATCAGAGCAGTTTGAGTCAGTGGTCGACGGCCAAGAGCCGCGGAGCGTTTTTTCCTACAGCGGACTGCCTCGATCGCGCCCGGCGATTGGCGACGGACTTGCGGCACGCGGGGCTGGATGTCGAGCCGTACCTGGTGGAACTGGACGCAGCCGCTCGGCGGTTGGACGCGCTGCCTGCGGACGCCGGCGAGCAGGCCCAGCGCGAACTGTATCTGCAAACCCGCTGGCTCGTTCGCCGACTGGTGTTGGCCAACCCGCTGTTGGATTTCGATCGGCTGTTGTTCGTCAAGCGGTTCACGCAGGAAACGTATCCGGACATCTGTCTGAATCACATGCCGTGGGTCTCGCGGCCCGGTGGAGACATCTGCGTCTTGGAAAAACCGGCTGATGGCACGACGCTGTTCGCCGCACTAGCCGGCCCGCCTGGCGACTTGCCCGAGCAGCCGGTGGCGAACGTTCGCTATGTATTGAACGGCGCCCTGGGGCCGGGGCACGTTCACGGGATCGACCTGTGGTTCGACGGCGATCGCGTGGTGTTCGGGTATGCCAAAGCCAAGAGCGACCAGCCGCCCGCCGGCTGGCTGGATCGCCGCGAGAGCTTTCGCTTGCGCCGCGAGGAGGAGCCGATCCAGATCTTCGAGGTCGGCGTCGACGGGCAGCGTTTGCGGCAGATCACCGAGGGCGAGTGGAGCGATCTGGATCCCACGTACTTGCCCAACGGCGACATCGCGTTCGTGTCCGAGCGTTGCGGCACCTCGCTGCAGTGCAACGAGTACGACAAGGACGAGACCAGCTGTAATCTGTACGTCATGCGGTCCGACGGTAGCCAGATCCGGCGGTTGAGTGTCAACAAGGACGGCGATTATCTGCCGCACTGCCTGGACAACGGCTTGATCGGCTACACGCGGTGGGAGTACCACGAGCGCAGTTGGGCGTATATCCAGTCGCTGTGGGTCGTCCGGCCCGACGGCACCGGTGCGGATGCGATTTTCAAACAGCACTTCGTCGATCCTTGGGCGTTGGAAGACGTCCGTTCCATCCCGCACAGCAACAAGCTGGTCGCGATCGCCGCCGGGCATCACACCTTGGCCGTCGGACCGTTGGTCGTGATCGACACATCGGTCGGCATCAACGAGCCGCGGGGGATCGGAATCGTGACGCCGAACGTCAAGCCGCCGGAGGGCGGCATGGCCGGCGTCCCCGTCCCGCAGGGCGGCGTGTGCGACCCCGGCGGCTACTACGGCACGCCCTGGGCCTTGTCGGAGAAATTCTTTCTCGTGAATTACACGTACGGCACCTCGACCACCGTCCCCAACGGCTATGGGTTATACCTGGTCGACGTGTTCGGCAACAAGGAACTGATCTATCGCGATCCGGACATTTCCTGCTGGTTCCCGATCCCCTTGCGGGCGCGTCCCACGCCGCCCGTGCTGGCGGACGTGACCGAGCCGGGGCTAGACGACGCCGTGTGCGCGGTCAGCGACATCGCTTACGGCTGTGACGGGATCGACCCGGCGCAAGTCCGTTATCTGCGAATCGCCGAGCCGATCGGTTGGCCGTATGACAACACGTATGGCGGGCACCGGTATGGCGAGGATCATCGTTACGGCGGTCCGGGTGCGGAACGTAGGAACTTGACCAACTGGACCCCCGTTCGGATCTTGGGCGACGTGCCGGTCGAGCCGGATGGCAGTGCCCATTTCCGCGTACCCGCCGACACGGCCGTGTATTTTCAGCTGTTGGACGAGAACCGGATGGAGTTGCGGCGAATGCGGAGCTTCATCAGTTTCCAGCCCGGCGAGATGCGGGCCTGCGTCGGCTGTCATGAGACTCGCGGCGTCGCTCCGCTGGAAAAGCTGTCGGCGGACTCGCTGGCCCTGGCCCGCGAACCGAGCCTTCCCATGCCGCCGCCGTGGGGCGACCGGCCGGTCAGCTTCCTGCGAGATATTCAGCCGGTGTTGGATCGGCATTGCGTTGGCTGTCACAGCGGCTTGAAGCCGGCCGGCGAGATCGACTTGGGCGGTGGCCTGATCAGCTATGACCGTGAAGTGGCCGATTACGGGCACAACCGGGCCTTTGAGACGATTCTCGAGAAACAACTGGTCTCGATCTCCGCCGCCCGCGCCCAGGACGCCAGCATCACGCCGCCGCTGGCTTACGGCTCGCATCGCAGCAAGCTGTTGGCGGCGTTGGCGGACGAGCACCACGCCGGCGAAGTCGTTCTGGACGCGGAAGAACGCTTGCGGCTGGCGATGTGGATCGACGCCAACGCACCGTACCATGACCGCTTCGTCAACAAGCGGGCCGAACGGACCGTGTATGATCTGCCGGGCGATCCGGAACTGGTCAAACGCCTGACAGCGGTCCACACGCAGCGCTGTGCTGCCTGCCACGCGCCGGCCGACGTAACTCGGACCGACTGGATCGACATCCGGCGTCCGGACCGCAGCCTGTTCCTGACCGCCCCGCTGGCTCGGCCAGCGGGCGGCGATGGCAAATGCGCTGGGCCAGTCTATCGCGACACGACCGACCCCGAGTACCAAGCGGTTCGAGCCCTCGTCCAGTCGGCCGTCGACCAGTTGTGGGAGCATCCTCGCCGGGACGTGACCAGTTTGGACCGGCTGCCGTAGCGAGGCCTGCCGAAGTAATAGGGCTCACCAGAACCAGCCCTTCTTTGCAAATGCGGCCAGCGCGGCTTCCTGCGTATCGTGGATCTTGAGCAGTTTGTGGAGTCCGGTGGTGGTGAACACCTCTTTGATGTGCGGCTCCATGTTGCACAGCCGGAGCTTGATCTTGTGCGTCTCGCATTCTTTGTTCAGGGCCAGGATCTTGCCGAGCATCGCGGAGCACATTTGCTGTAAACTGCCAAAATCCAGCAACACCTTGTCGCCGCCGGAATGGGCCAGGTTCGCCAGCCGCTCGCTGATCTTGGACACCTCCGTATCAGTCCAGATCCTGGGCGTGGTGAAAACAATGATCGTCACGCCGTTCTTTTCGGTTGCCACAAGCTCGGGCATTGTGGTTTCTCCCATCACGCGGGTTACGAACCATCTGGACTTGACGCGTTGGGCAACGACAGATCCGGGAGGGACGTGGAATCTGTCCCGCACCTTCCCAAAGTATCTCCGAACAGATCGGAAGAAGCAAGATACGATATTTCTTCTGATCACCTGACGGGCGCCGTTTGTCTGGTGTAGAATGACCGCTGTAGCGTGGTCCGGATGCGACCGCGCGCAGCAACAAACCACGCTGGTTTTGTGCGACGCCTGACTGTAACTCGACGTCATGAAGGAACACGCTATGGCAAAAATCCCGCATCGGATCTTCGAAATCTACGAGACCCACGACGAGGCGACCTGTGCCTTGACGCCCAAATCAGGGAAAGCCGGGATGGAATCCGGCGAAGCGGATGCGCGGAGCTTCGAGCATCTGTCCGTGGTGCGGTCGGCGGGGCTGATCCACGTCGGGTTCATGGAAGCCCAGGATTTCGGGGAAGAAACCGTCGCCGGTCTCCGCAAGGACTTCGCCCAACTCGCCGATACGTTGGGGATCAACAACAAAGTCCTGGTGGACTTCACCGGTGTCGAGTTATTCAACGAGGCGTTTATCGATGCGCTGGTCGTCTTCAGCAAGCAGCTGCGGACCAAGGGCAGCCGCATCGCCTTGTGCTGCCTGGCTCCCACCGCGCGGGCTTTCTTTTTCCTGCCGGATGACCGCGGTTAGCACCGTTCGAGTGAGCGGCAAGCCGCCGGTGTTTTGGACGGTCCTCAACCGGCGGCTAGCGCCTTGCCGCTCACTTGTTTCTCGAAGGCTGCTTCATGGCGAGCACCACCCAAAGAGTTAGTCGAAGATGCGACTAAAATACTATTGAAGCATCTCGGGAGAACGCTAGGATAGGAGCAGAGAGATGGAGGGTGGGCCCGAACTGAAACGTCCCACCTGGACTGGATTGGTGACACGTGTGCTCGAGCGAGTGTCACACCTCATCCCTAAAGTGGAGGACCCATCATAGGCAGTTCGACGCTTGACTGAGCTTTCCAATGCCGATGCCCTCGGTTGTTGTCGTCATGGCGGTGGCCAGGGTCGCAGGCGCTCAAACGGCGCCCTCAGAAAGATTGGCCGAATGTTGAGCCGCACCGAGTCTCTCTCGCCCAGCGTGTACGCTGGGCGTTTTTTTTGCGCATGCTGCCTTTGATTTTCGCGAGTTCCCCGATGAAGCTGTCCACCGAAGGCGCCCGCTGGTTCGTGCATCTGCGGTGGGTGGCTTGCGCGATTGTTTTCAGCACGGTGACTGTCGGCTGGCTATTGGACGTGATTCCCGATCCGGTGCCGTTGTGGTGGGTGGGGGCGGTCATGCTGATCTGCAATTCCGCGTTCTGGCTTTACCAGCGGCGTTTGACTTCCACCCAGGAAAACGTGGACCGCCATATCGCGATGCAGATTCTCTGCGATGTGAGTGCCCTGACGCTGCTGCTGTATTTCGCCGACCTGGCACGAAATCCGTTCCTGTATTTCTTCACGCTGCCGATGATCATCGCCGGGATGTACTTGCGCGGCCGGACGCCCTACTATTTCGGCGCCTTTGTCACCGTGCTGGTCGGCGGCATCATGGGGCTGGAGTACCACAGTCTCATCCCGCGTTTCCCTGTGCGGTTTGCAGGCGAGTCGCCGCCGCCGCTGGTAGCCGGCTACTTGATCGCTACGTTTGTGGCCTTTGCCAGCACGCTGTGGATCACGCTGTACTTTGCCAAGTCGATTCGCGCTTACGTCGATCGGGCGCACGAAGAATTACGGCAGAAGGAAAAGATGGTGGGGATCGGCCAGCTGGTGGCGGGCATTGGGCATCAGATCGCCAACCCGTTGGACGGCGTGCAGAATTGTCTGCGTCGGATTGGCGAGCGGGTGCGCGACGACGCGCGGCTGACCGAATATGTCCAACTGATGGAGGAAGCCCTGGACCGGATCGAGAAGACGACCAAGCGAGTGCAGTCCTTTGCGCGTCCTCGCGGCATCGAGTTGGAGGCCACGTCGGTGAACGCCGCGGTCGAGGCGACGTTGCAGCTGCTGGGTCCGCAGCACAAGGAGGGCATCGCGATCGAAACCGCGTTGGGCGACGTGCCGCTGGTCCGCGGCGACGCCTACACACTGCAGGAGGTGTTGTTCAATCTGTGCATGAATGCGATTGCGGCCATGCCCCAGGGCGGCGAGTTGAAACTTCGCACGCTGACGCTCGGGCCTCGCGACGACCTCAATCCCGGCGACGTGGCGATCGAGGTGACGGATACCGGCGTGGGGATCCCGCGGGGGAATTTGGAGCGGATCTTCGAGCCGTTCTTCACGACTCGCGCCGATTCGGGCGGCACCGGGCTGGGCCTGGGACTGTGCCGCATGTTGATCTCCGAGATGGACGGCCGGATTCAGGTCCGCTCGGCGTTGAACCAGGGCACCACGTTCACCGTGGTGCTGCCGCGGGCGGAGCATGCGGCGAAAGAGGCGGCCAAAGAGTGAGGGGCTGGCGAAGTCAATGCAGCACGTCGGACTCGACCAGTCCGTCGCGGAGCCGCAGGACGCGTTTGCAACGGGCGGCGACGTCGTTTTCGTGCGTCACCAGGACGATGGTTTTGCCCTGCTTGTTCAGCTTTTCGAACAGCTCCAGGACCTCCTCGCTCGTCGCCGTATCCAGGTTTCCAGTCGGCTCGTCGGCCAGAATGAAGTAGGGATCGTTGGCCAGGCTGCGGGCGATCGCCACCCGCTGCTGCTGGCCGCCGGACAGTTCTGTGGGACGATGGTGCAGGCGGTCGCGGAGGCCGACCAGGCAGGCCAATTCGCGGCAGCGGCGGCGATTGGCGGCGTTCAAGCGGCCTTGATAATACAGCGGCACTTCGATGTTCTCGACGACCGTCAGCTGGGGGATCAGGTTGTAGGATTGGAAGACGAATCCGATATTGGCGGCACGGACGTCGGACAGCGAGTTGTCGTTCAGTCGGGCCACGTCGCGGCCGCCCAGATAATAGCTGCCGGCCGTGGGACGATCCAGACAGCCCAGCAGGTTCAACAGCGTGCTCTTGCCGGAACCCGACGGCCCCATGACGGCGATGTATTCGCCTAATTCGACCTGGAACGTCACGCCCCGCAGCGCGCGAACCGTTTCGCCTTTGAGCACATAATCTTTGTGGAGGTTTTCGACTCGCAAGGCCAGGGTCATCGACAGGCTCCCTGAAGGACGGCGGAAAGGGCGGATCACTCGTGCCGCAACGCTTCGATCGGGTCCATATAGGCGGCTCGCAAAGCCGGATAGATTCCGAACAGGACGCCGACGCCGATCGAGATGAACAGCGAAGCGGCGATCGACCACCAAGCGATTCGCGGCTGCAGTTCCATGATCACCGACGGCAGTGCCGACATCATATCGGGGAACACCTGCTGGGCCACGTCTCGCACGGAGCGGACGACCGGGCCGACGAGAAACCCGCAGCCTACGCCCAACAAGCCACCGACACCGGTCAGCACAACCGACTCGGCCAAAAACTGCTGGATAATCGCCCGCCGCTTGGCCCCCAGGGCCCGGCGGATGCCGATCTCCCGCGTCCGCTCGGTAACGGTGGCCAGCATGATGTTCATGATGCCGATGCCGCCCACCACCAGCGAGATGCCGGCAATAATCACCAGCAGGATATTGAACATCATCTCGATCAGCTTGGCCTGCCGCAACAGTTCCTGGGGCACCACCACCCCGAAATCCTGCCGAGGGTGGTACTTGTCCAACAGCGAGCGGATGATTCCCGCCGTCTCGTAAACCTGGTCCTTGTCGGCGATGGTCAGCGTAATTTGGCTCAACTGGACGATCTCGCCTTCGCGGCTGCCCGAACGGCTGGTGAACACCATATCGCCGATCCGCCAGCGTAGCGTTTGCAGCGGGATGTACACATCGAGGTTGTAGTCCTGCGAGTCCAAGCTGCCGCCGATGGCCGCGGTCGGATCGCGCTCGGCCGTCTGCCCGATGACCACGTAAAAGTCGCGATCGATTTGAATGTTCTTGCCGATGGGATCTTCCAGCGGGAACAGCTTGGCGGCCGTCGTCGCGGCCAGCACGCACACGTTGTCCGGCGGCTCGCCGTCGCGGTCTTCCAAGAACCGGCCGCTTTCCATCCGCAAGTTGTTCAACGAGTAGTATTCGGGCGGGCAGCCCACCAGGCGTCCTTCGACCGTATACGCGTCGCGGCGGAATTCCTTGCGCATTTCGCGGATCGGAACCGCTTGCTCGATCACGCCCGCGGGAATGTTGGTGACGATGCGCTGGTAATCCTCGCGGAGCAGGCCGTATTCCAGAAAGAACGAACGGCTGGCCGCGGACGAACCCTGGTCAGAGGGCTTGACGCTGCGGACGATGATGTTGCGGGCGCCGAGATCCTCGATCTGTTTCTGGGCCTGATAGCTGACGCCTTGTCCCATCGCGACCAGCCAGATGACGGCCATGATGCCGATCAGAATCCCGACGACGGCCAGACCCGTGCGAAGCTTGTGCAGCAGCAGGCTGTAGATGGCCAGACGGAGCGTGATGAAGACGGAACGGATCATGGTTGTTCAGGTTGGGGTTGGGTAATCGTCGAAGGCATGCGTGAAGTTCAACGCAGACGCTACGGCCCACCCGGCGGGCCGCCGCTGAATTTCGCCCGCATCTTGTCGCGCAGGGCCCGGATTTCGTTTTGGTCCAGCAGCCCGTCCTTGTTCGTGTCAAACTCGTCAAACGTTTCCAGCATCCGCTCCGGGGCCTCGGCCTTGCTGATCTTGCCGTCCCCGTCGGCGTCCAATTGCATCAGGTCGAATCCGCCGCCGGGACCGCCGCCCGTTCCTCCCGCCGCCGACTTCGCGCCGCCTCCCGGAGCCACGGCGGGAGCCTCCTCGCCGCTGGGGACTCCTGCGGGCCGCGGACGGGCGCCGTCACCGGGCGTCGGGGGCGGCCCGCGGCGATCCGCCGCTTCCGGGCCAGCGCCCGGTTTGGACTCGCCGAATTGTTCCCCCACGCTCAACGTCTCCGACTCCGCTTCGCTGACCCGCGCTTCGGGCACGACGGCGCGGGGATTGAGCAACACCTGTTCGTTCTCGCTCACGCCGTCTCGCACTTCCACGAATCGATCGTTGTTCAGGCCCAGCACAAGGGTGCGCCGTTCCACGTTGTCGCCCAAGGCAACCCAGCAATAGAACTTGCCCCGCTGTTCGACCACCGCTGCCACTGGCAACGTCAGCACGTCCTTCAGATGGGCTACCAAGATCTCGACCTCGGCCGTCATGCCGGGCCGCAGGGCCTCCGGCTGGCCATCGATGCGGACGATCGTGGCGTACTCTTTGACGCTGGCCGAGAAAAAGCTGGTCGGTTCGGGCTGGTTGGCAATCGAACTCACTGCGCCCTGCAATTCGCGGCCCAGGATCCGAATCCGAGCCCTCATGCCGAGCCGCAACTGCTCGACCTTCGTCTCATGCACGTTGACTTTCACCTGCATCTGGGACAGATCGGGCAGACGGAGGATCGTCTGCCGCTCGCGGACCGTCGCGCCTTCTTCAATCTGTGGGCCTTGCGTGCTGCCGCCGCGGCCCATGGCCTGCTCGTTGGCGTACACCACCATCCCGCTCTGCGGGGCGTAGATCAGGCAGAATGCCATTTGGTCTTCGAGGCGTTTCAGCCGGGACTCTTCCAGGGCAAAAGCGGCCCGTTCCGATTCCATCCTGGCCTTTGCGGTCTCGACCTGACTCCGCAAATCTTCCATCATTTTGAGTTTGGTGAAATTCTCGAGTACGTCTTTGCCCGTGTGGGCGGAATCCAGTTCCAGTTGGGACCGCTGGACCGAAAACTGTTGCCCCTCCAGTTCCAACGAGCTGATGTAGCCCTTGCGAAACATCCGCTGGGAATGCTCCAAAACGTTTTGCGAGGTGCGCAGGTTTTCCAAGGCAATCGTGATCTGGGCTTCGGCGTCCTGGATTTCCTTCTTGTAGGTGCCTTCGATGTACTCCTTGACGGAGATCTCGGCAACTTGAAAATCTTTCTCGGCCTGGACCAGGGCCGAGCGGGCCTTTTCGTACGTGATTTTCTGCTGGTTGATTTGGTCTTCCAGTTGCGAGGCGTCCAATTCGACTAGCTTCTCGCCCTCTTTGACTTCGGTGCCGTCCTTGATGATGGACAGGATCGAAGTGCCACCGGCCACCTGGCACTTGATCTCGACGTTCTTAGCGCTTTCCACGTTGCCGTCTTCGACGACGGTGACCAGCATCTCGCCGCGGCGGACGGTGTGGGTGAGGGTCGAGGTTCGCGGTCCGGTTTCGGCCGAGCGAAACACCAACGAGGCGGCGTATCCGGCGCCGCCGAGCAGTATCACCCCGGCGACGAGACCGGCCAGCATCCGCAACCAACGGCTGGCGCCTTCGGAGGGCGGAAGGGATTCGGGCGGCATCTGCACCGCCTGGTCCAAATCAAACGTTTCGGAATTCATGTCGGACATGACGCGGCCCCTCGCGGATCGGCGGCTGCCTGTGGTGTGGTTGGTGTCCCGGCGGCGCGATGCCGCTCGGTTCGCAGCATGCCTGCTGACGCGGCTTGGCGCACCAGACGCTCAAGCCGCACTATGTATTCTAACACCACCACAAGCCAAAGGGATTGCGTTTTCTCCGGCGAACGACGGGATTTGCCGATTAGGCCGGTGGACAGGGGAAGATGCCCGCACTTCAGCGGCGATCTGCAGGATCCAGAAGCCGCAACGCCGCGGGTTGAAGGGCCGGATGGAGCGGCTTGGCGGGCAACGGATCGGGCGTGGTCTCCGACAGCGTGCTGCGTCTCCGCGGGAGGGGCGAGAGCTGGCCGCCGGCATCGTGGGGCGGCATCTCGGGCGGCACGTCGGGTTTGCTGGGTACGTAGGTGGCGACCACGGGCAGGATCTTGGCCGACGATTCCTGTTCCGGTCGATCGTTGCGGACCGGCAGTTCCAAGGCCGCGGGCCGAGCGGCGGTGTCTTGGTTGCGCGGCGCTGCCGGCTCCTCGCCTGTTTCCCAGAAAGCCTCGTCCATCCACTCGATGGGGACGGCCGGGGGCGGGGCGAGTTCCTCGGGGGCCGGCAATTCGTCTGGGGACAACGGCGTGTCGATCCAGCGGCCCTGTTCGTCCACTTGCATCAGGCCCAGTTCGCGCATCAGCTGCATCCGCGTGGCATAGTAGTTCAGCCACACGCTCATAAAGTTGTTTTGCGTGTTGCGCAGGTCCGATAGCGCCGTCAGCAGATTGAGTGCGGCCGTGGGACCCAATTGCGCGGCCGCTTGCCCCGGCGCAGGCGGCGGCACCGGTTTGTTCAATTCTTCTTGCGTCAAGTCGACGCGGCGAATCGAAATCGCCACGGCGCGGCGCTGGATCTCCAGATTCACACGCAGCTCGTCCAATCGCCGCAGCAGTTGCCGCATGTCGCGGTGGACCGAGTCCAAATTCTGGATGAAACTGCGGCGGTCCTGCTGGTAATCGATCAGCGCCTGGCGATAGTTGTTTCGTTCCAGCAGCCGAGTGAAAGGCGCGTCGAATTGCAGCCCCGCCCTGACGGTAGCCGTCCGAGCTTGAAAACTCAGCGGATTGTTGCGATCGGTCAGAATGTTGCCATCCATCACAACATCCACCCGCGACTTGAGCGCGTTGGCGTTGTAGGCGATCAACCGCCAGGAATCGACCAGCGAGGCCCGGCTGTTCATGATGTCCAAGCGGTTGGCCAGCGCTGTCTGGAAGGCCGTTTCGGCGTCGAGTTGCACCGGTTCGACCACGATCGCTTCGAGCCGTGCGCGAGCTTGGATCAGAATCGCCTCGCCTGCCAGCCGATACTGTTCGCCGAGCCAGATGACCAGATCCGAAGTCGTCTGGCGACGGTTTTCCGGAGTCAAGCCGGTCTGCAACTGGTCCAGCCTGGGCGCCGCAGACTGGAAGCGTTGCCGGACCTCCGCGAGCGAATCGACCAACAGCTGGCTTTCTCTCTGGACTCTCCGCCGCGGTGCGTCCTCCAGCGTTTGTTCGCGCTGCTGCATTAGATTCTGCATCCGCGTCAAATCCTGTTCGATGGCAATAAATCGCTCTTCAAACTGCGGCAGAAGCGGCTCGATCCGTTGCAGCAGATCCTGCAACTCGCCGACGTTGGGCTCGTCGGGCAGATTGCCCAGTTCCTCTTGGAAATTCGCGATCCGCGTTTGCAGCGCGGTTCCCTGAGGAGCGACCAGCTGAAATTGTTTCGTCAGTTCATCATCCAAGGCGACCGGCAGGTCGGGAGGCAGCCCCAGGGTTCCCATCACGAAATTGTCTTGCGTCAGCAGCAGCGAATTCTGGTCTTGCAGCAACGTCGCCCGCTCGGTCTCGATGTTCTGCCGAAACTGATCGACTTGGACCAGGTCGATGACGCCGGCGTCCAAGTACGCTTCCAGCAGGTTCAATGTGCGGAGTTGCAGATTGAGGCTGTCTTGCGTATTGCGGATTTGTTGCAACTGCTGCAACAGGCCGAGGTAACCGCCCACGGTTCCCGCTCCGCCGCCGGCAAATCCCGCTCCGCCAGCTCCTGCGCCGCCGCTTGTGCCAAGCCCGGTTCGGCCGAATCCGGTCGCCGCGCCCACGCCGCCCAAACCGCCCGAGCCGGTACCGCTGAACCCCGTCAAGCCGGTTCCGCCCAGAAAACCGCCACGTCGCGACGGCCCGGAGACGCCCAACTCGCCGATCGCGACTCGGGTATAGAACCCGTGGCGATAGCGTTCAAAGGCCCGCACGTTCCCCAGCAGCACACGTTCCACAATCGTCAACTGTTCCAGCGCGATATGCCGCCCAGCGTTGCGCAACAGCGGCTGGACCAACGAGAAACTGCCGATCGAACTCGTCAGATTTGCATCCCCGCCCGTGAACTCCCAGACGAACGAATTTGCAAAGCCGACGATCAGTTCGCCCGCCGTGGCAAATCTTCTCCGCGCTTGCAGCGAGGGCGAAGACGAGGACGTGCGGCCGACGGTCAAACGGTTCTGCTCGTTGCCCTCGGTCGGCGGCCTGACGACGTAGCGATTCAAGTTCGTGTCATAGATCAGCCGCGCCGGGATCAACGAGCCGTTGTGGGTGTAATTGACATCCGATCCGCCAAAGAACTGAGTGTCCAGCCGGAACCGTTCGGTGCTGACATCCAAAGCCGACAGATACAGGGTTTCCAACTGGCGCTGATAATCCGGCGAATGCATGTAGGCCAGTTTCAAGGCCGTGTCAACATCCAGCACGACCTCGCCTTTCTCGTTCAGCGGCGCGTACTGGGCCAGGCCGCTGCGCCAATTCGGGTTCTCCAACTCGTAGCGGTCCCCGTTGCGGTGCCAGTGCGGCCAGCCTTTCTTGCAGTCCACGCAATGCATGTACTCGTGCGCCGCCGGATCATCCGGCGGCATGGGAGGCCGATCCGGATCATAGTCGTCATGATAGCGGCTGTGCGGGTTCATCTCGATCGAAAAACAGTCGATTGCCCAGCGAGGATCGTACGACTTCTCGTCGATCAATTCGTGGACTTCCCGATCCGCCTCCAGGCGATAATGCCGCTGGCTACAGCCGCCAAGGGCTGTTAGCAATGCCAGCAGGCAGGTCCAGCAGGCAAGGTAAAGCATTAAAGTCGTGCGCACGTGAATTGCCCGTCCAGCTGACCAGGAAATGATCTACCAACCGCCACGCGCAAAGGTCCGAAGACCTCTTGCGCCCGTCGCTGTCTATCGAGTGTCAGGATAGGGAGACTTTAGCGATTTTGCGGATCGCATCGATCGCGAGAATTGGCTAGAGATGCGTTCCTCATTCGCCAGCGGCACCGGAGAGAAATTCGGGGGGTTGCTTCCGTGCGTCCCATAAAAAGACTAAGTTGGATACTCTCTACTCTTCGGAGCGGATTTCTGTCGTTTCCGAGTAGTTTATGGCAATGTTAACATTTGGTACCAAACGGATTTCGTGGGCTGGAGATCGTTGGATGTCTGAGCCAGGCGCAACGCCAAACATGTTTCTCGGACCCTTGCGTTACGCGATGGGGGTTCTCTTTTTCATTGTCGCGTATGTTGTCTTGGCCAAGTCCTGTTTGGCGTTTGCCATTCCGCCAGGCAATGCGACGGCGGTTTGGCCTGGGGCAGGACTCGCCGTCGCCGCCTTGCTGTTGCTGGGTTGCCGGACCTGGCCGGCGGTCTGGATCGCGTCGGCGATCACGAATCTCACGACGAGCGTTTCGCCGGCCGTGGCGGTCTCGATCGCCTCGGGCAATACCCTGGAGGCGTTCCTGGCCTGTTGCCTCATCCAACGCTTTCTGAGCGTCGATGCGCCGTTCAGCAAGGTTCGAGATTCCATCCTGTTCGTCGCCGTGTCTATCGGTTCGTGTGCGGTTGCCGCCAGTGTGGGGACGGCCAGCCTTTGGATGGCGGGGCTGTTGACCGAGCAGCAGGTGGGGCCGAATTGGTGGACCTGGTGGCTGGGCGACTTGGCCAGCCTGATGGTCTTGGTTCCGCTCGTTCTGGCTTATCGTCAGCGTACCTGGCGACCGCTCAGTCCGGCTCGTTGGCTGGAACTGGCGTTGCTGTTTGTTTGTGTCTTGGCAGCGGGACAATTCATTTTTGGCGGCTGGCTGCCGGAAAACTCGGCAGACAACCTGGTCTATCTGACCATGATTCTGTTGGTTTGGGCTTCGTTGCGATTCGATTTGGCCGCGGTCACGACATGCACGCTGTTGCTTTGCGGGGCAGCCGTGTATGGCGTCTATCAAGGCAGCGTGAGGCTCGAACCAGCGGCGCTGCACCCATCCTTGTTCCGGGTGCAGGTGTTTACGAATGTCTTTGCCCTTACGGGCTTGACGTTGGCGAGTCTCGTGACCCAACGCCGCGAGGCGGCGTTGGCAGCCCAGACGTCTCACCGCCAGTTGCGAAGCGAAATCTCGGAACGAGAACGCATGCAGAAGTGGTTCCGCAAGCTTCTGGATTCGACCCCCGATGCCACGCTTCTGACCCGGCAGGACGGCATCATTGTGCTGGTCAACGAAGCGGGGGAACGCATGTTTGGCTATCCTCCCGAGGCGTTGATCGGCGAGTCCATCCAGGTGCTGGTCCCGGACGAGCACCGCCCCAGTCACCATCAGCACGTGGCAAAGTACCAATCGGACCCGCGAATCCGCATGATGGGGGCGGGCCTGGAACTCTCGGCCCGCCGCCAGGATGGTCACGTATTCCCCGTCGAGATTTCTTTGGGACCGATGCAGACGGACGAGGGACTGTTCGTGTTTTGCTCGGTGCGGGACATCACCCAACGCAAACTGGCCGAGACCGCCTTGCGCGAGAGTCAAGAACGCTTCGATTTGGCGGTTCGCGGGACCGACGCCGGCATCTGGGACTGGGATCTGCGAACGGACGCCGTGTTTTTCTCGCCCCGTTGGAAGAGCATGCTCGGATACCAGGAGCACGAACTCGAACACAATTTTTCAGAATGGGAGAGCCGCTTGCATCCCGACGACCGCGAGCGGGCGCGGACGACGATCCGGGAATACCTCGACGGGCAGCGAGCCGAGTACGAGCTGGAACACCGCCTGCGGCACAAGGACGGCACGTATCGTTGGATCCTCGCCCGCGGCGCGGGCGTGCGGAACGAGCGCGGGAAAGTCTACCGCATGGTCGGTTCGCACTTGGATCTCACCGACCGCAAGACCGCGGAAGAGACGCTGCGAAAGCAGGAAGCCCAATTGCTGGCGGCCGCCGAGATCCAGAAACAGCTGCTGCCTCAAGCCGCTCCGAAACTGCCTGGCTTTGACATCGCCGGGCGCTGTTACCCAGCCGACTTCGCCGCCGGGGACCATTTCGACTTTCTCTGGCTTCCCGACGGATCGCTCGTGCTGACGCTGGCCGACGTCAGCGGCCACGGCGTCGGCCCGGCGATGATCACGGCCTCGTTCCACGCCCGGTTCCATTCGCTGGCCGAGATTTCCAGCGACCTGGTACAAATAATGCGGATCCTGAATGCTCGCCTGTACGGCGAAACCGCCGGCGAGATGTTCGTGACTACGATCACGGGACGCATCGATCCCCAGGCACGGACTTTGGCCTGCGTCAATGCGGGACATCCACCAGGCTATCTGCTCGATGCGTCCGGCGCGGTCAAGCGGCAATTCGACAGCACCAGCGTGCCGCTGGCCATTCTACCCGCGGTCGATCTCGCCATCAGCGAGCCCGTTCAACTTGAAGACCACGATCTGATCTTCTTGTACACCGATGGCCTGACGGAGGCACATCGCTCGCAAGAACCGATGTTCGGCAGCGAGCGCGCCTTGCAGGTCATTCGCGAACACCGCCAGAAGACGGCAGCCGAAATCGTCGACGCCGTGTACGCCGCCATCTGCCAGCGCCTGGGGATGAGCAAACCTCATGACGATATCACCCTGATCGTGGCCAAAGTCGTTCCCTGACGCCAGTCACTGGCGGCGGCCGTTCTGGCGGCCCTATTTCGTCCCACCTCCGCTCGAGGCGGGCCATCGTCGAGGAACGGTCTCATCTCCGTGAGGGGAATGGCGTTAGCCACAGGTTTCGGATGATCCACAACACCGTCGGCGAGCGCTATGCCGCTCACCTGGAACCCGGCAGTTTTTTCTCGAACGATGCTAACTGGCCGGTTTGGCTGCGCGGTCCGTCGCGGCGGGGGCCGGCGCCGGCTTGGCCGCCTCGTCGGACGGGCTGGTCAGTTTCACCAGGGATTCGGGCAGCTCGACGCCGCCGATGTCTTTCATCACTTGCATCATCGGGGGCAGCGTCTTGGCCATGCCGCTGAGGAAATCGGCGGTCGCGTTGCGGCCGTTCTGGCCGCCGCCGTCCCAGACGACGATCTTGTCGAACTTGATGTTCGAGATCGCTCGGCTGGAGGCTTCGGCCAGGTTGTCCAGATGTTCGAGCATCAGCAATTGGAAGGCCTGGTGGGAACCGCCACAGGCCTCGACGATCCGCTGCAAGCCTTCGCCCTTTTTGGCCAGGATCTCGTACTGCCCCCGAGCTTCGGCGTCCAATGCCATGAACACGGCATCCGCTTCGGCTCGAGCTTGCAAGCGGCGGGTTTCCGCGGCCGCTTCGGCGTCGACGATCAGCTTGGCCTTTTGCGCCTTGGCAGGTGCTTCGAGCTTGGCCCGCTGCTCGGCTTCCATCCGTTCCGCTTCCGCCAGCGCGGCTTTGGCCATGGCCCGGTTCTGGACTTCCAGCACCGCTGCTTCCGCTTGCTTCTTGCGGCTTTCTCCCACCTGGTACGCTTCGGCTTTCTTGACCAGCAGCTCGGCCTGCGACGCGGCAATTTTGGCTTGGGCCAGGTTTTCGCCCTCGATGGCCGTCGCGTCGGCGTCGGCCACCTGGACGCGCATCTGCTGTTCGGCTTGCTTGACCTGCGATTCGCGCTCGAAGGCGGCCTGTTTCTCGCCGATCACTTGCTGCTTTTCCAGCGAGGCCACGCTGACCGCCTGGTCGCGTTCGGCGGACCGCGTGCCGATGGCTTGCTCCTTGCGGGCTTCGGCCACTTGAATCGACTTGTCGCGTTCGGCCGACGCGACCCGCGTCTCGCCCATCCGCAAGTTGTCCGCCACGTCGCCGCGGGCCTTTTGGATCGCTTCCGAAGCGGCTTTTTGCCCGATCGCGTCGATATAGCCGGACTCGTCCGTGATGTCCGTGATGTTCACGTTGATCAGCTGCAGACCAATTTTGTTCAGTTCCGGTTCCAGCGAGACCATGATGTGCTGGAGGAATTTTTCCCGGTCGCGGTTGATCTCCTCGATGTGCATCGAAGCGATCACTTGCCGCAATTGGCCGAAGATGATTTCTTCTGCCTGTTTGCGCATTTCCGGCACGGTCAGGCCCAGCAAGCGGACGGCCGCGTTTTGCATGACCTCGGGCGTGGTGTCGATGGCCACGGTAAACACGCTGGGCACGTTGACGCGGATGTTCTCGGCCGACAAGGCGCCGCGCAAGGGAATCTCGATTTGGATCGGCTCCAAACTCAAATAAGCATAATCCTGTAGCAACGGCACGACGAACGACGCTCCGCCGTGAATCGTCTTGGCCGCGCCCCCCGCCCGGCCCGTCTTGCCAAAAATCACCAGCACCCGATTGCTGGGACAACGCTTGTACTGCTTCATCAACAGCATCACGACCGTAAAGACGACGATGCCGATGAAGATGAAGATCGCCGCCGTCCAGGCGACCGCGTCGCCCAGACCCAACAACACGATGTCTGTCATGAAGTGACTCCTGTGATTGCAGAAACCGGCGCGACGTCCAGGATATGGCCGCCCACCACGCCGACTACGACAACTCTAGCACCTGCTGGCAAGTTGGACGGGTCCGACGTGACGGCTTCGTACTCCATCATCCGTCCTTGCAGGTTCAACTGGATCTTTCCGTGCCCCGTTTTCCCGGCGGGAACGGACAGGTAGACCGTTCCCTCGCGGCCGATGGCACGATTGATACGAACGGTATTATCTTCACCCAGCCGGTACAGCAACGACATCAGCCAATGTACCAGGTACATCGCACCGACGCCGCAAGCCACAGCGATCAGCAATTGGTTGGTCAGCGACAGTTCCGCCGAACTCGCCGCCATTCCCGCCAAGCCGAAAAAGGCAATCGCCGCGACCAGCGTGCGAAAGCTGATCACCCCGAACAGCCACGTGGACAAGTCCGCGTGACCGCCGTGGTGGCCGTGGGCGTCGTCGCCGGACTCTGCAGCGTCATCCGCACCGGTATCGTCGCTCAGATCCAGGTCGTCCGGAGCGGTGTCCGCGAGATCGCTGACGCCCAATCCCAGCAGCGTGAGCACAAACTGGCACAGCAAAATCGTGCCGCCGACCAGCGCACAAAACAAGAAAATCGTCGTCATCGCCAGCAAGCCTCCAGAACGGACGCAGATTCGATTTCTTCGTTATTCGCCGGACCCCTGGGAATCTTGGGCCAGGAACGTCACGGAGAGACAAAGATCGAAAGATTCCCAGCGGACCATGCCGTAGATTCTCCGCTTCGCAGCCGCGAATGTCAAACAGTGCCCCCGCGTCGAGCAGACAATTCGCGGGCAACCAAGCCATATTCCTGACCCAACATGTTCCTGCGAACCATATTCCTGCCAAATTCTTGATCGGCAGGAATTTTGGCACCCAGAGCGACCTCATTCCCCCACTTGCCCCGATGGACAACAGACGGCGAAACAGGGTAAGGTTGTTGCTCGTCGCAGCAACACGACCTGTCGCATCCCCCCACAACGTGCCCATGACGATCGAACCGCCCACCACCGCCGCTCCTCAGGAGCATCCCCTGGCGCAGGGGCCGCAGCAAGATGCGGACCGCCGCATCCAGATGTTTGCTATGGGATTGTCGTTGCTGGTCGGGTTGGCGATGTTCGCCATCAAGGTCGGAGCCTACGCCCTGACGGGATCAGCGGTCATTTTGGGCGACGCGTCCGAATCGGTGGTACATGTGGCCGCGGTCGTGTTTGCGTTCTGCAGCCTGCGGCTCAGCTATCGGCCCGCCGACCCGAGTCATTTGTACGGACATGCCAAGATCAGTTTCTTTTCGGCCGGCTTCGAGGGGGCCATGATCGTCCTGGCCGCGGCGTACATTATTTTCGAGGCGATCCGCAAATGGGTGACGGGGTTGGAGTTGGAGAACCTGGGGCTGGGAACCTCGCTGACCGTGCTGGCGATGCTGATCAACGGCGCCTTGGGGAGCTACTTGATTTGGACGGGCAAGCGGCGCAACTCGATCATCCTTCAGGCGAACGGAAAACACGTGTTGACCGACTGCTGGACCAGCTTGGGCGCCGTCTGCGGCTTGGGGCTGGCGCTGCTGACAGGCTGGCTGCCGTGGGATCCGATCGCCGCCATCGTCGTCGCCTTGAATATCCTGTGGTCCGGGTTCGGCTTGATGCGGCAAAGCGTCAGCGGTTTGATGGACGTTGCGGACCCGCAGCTGCACCCGCAGATCATCGAGTTGCTCGATCGCCAGACCCAGTCGCACGGCGTGGCCTACCACGACTTGCGGCACCGGCACATGGGCGACGCGTATTGGGTCGAAGTCCATTTGTTGTTCCCCGGGTCGATGCCGATCCGTGAAGCGCATCGGATCGCGACCCAGATCGAAAATGCCGTCGCCGATTCGCTCGCTCCCCACAGTTATGTGACCACTCACCTGGAATCCATCGAAGACCATGATCGAGTGCATTCCCAGGAATCGCTTTGAAGAAGGATCGACCGCATGACGGGAATGCAGTTGGGAGAGTTGTCCGCCGTCGGGGCGGCCGTGCTGTGGACGCTGTCGACGCTGGCGTGGACCTCCGCCGGGCGGCGGATCGGCGCGTTGCCTGTCAGCTTTCATCGCCTGATGATCACCTGCGTCTTTCTGCTCGCCTATGGCGGTCTGGTTCGCGGCCGCTGGCTGCCGACCGACGCGGACGGGAACACGTGGCTGATCCTGGGCTTGTCCGGACTGATGGGCTTTTTCGTCTGCGATCTATGTGCCTTCAAGGCGTTGCTGATGATCGGCCCGCGTCTGACGCTGCTGCTGCAGGCACTATCACCGCCCACCGCGGCGATCATCTCGTGGCTCGTGATGGGCGAGACGCTCCTCGCGCGGCAATGGCTGGCGATGGCGATCACGATCAGTGGCATCACCTGGGTGGTGCTGGAGCGGCGACCGCAAGCCGGCGCGGCGCCCAGCCTGCGTCCCTCGCCGGTCGGAATCCTGTTGGCGGTGACGGCCGCGATTGCACAGGCCGTGGCCATGATGCTGTCGCGCAAGGGCATCGGCCAGTACGATGCGGTGGCGGCCACGTTCATCCGCGTGTTGGCGGCCATCCCGGGCTACGTCGTGCTGCTGACCGTCGTCGGTCGCTGGCCAGCCGTATTCGTGGCCGTCCGCGATGTGCGGGCGATGGCCATCGTGACTGTCGGCAGCATCGTCGGCCCGGTCCTGGGCGTCGTGGTCTGCATGATCGCGCTGCGGCACGCCCCGACGGGCGTGGTGGCCACGATCGTCAATACCATGCCCGTGCTGATCCTGCCGTTCGCGATTGTGTTGTATCGCGAACAAGTCAGTTTCCGCGCCGCCGCCGGCGCGTTGGTCACGGTGATCGGCGTGGGCCTGATGTGCTGGGGGACGTAGCGATCCGTTGGCGTCCAGCCTGCAGACTGGACGAACAGCCTAGGACGTGGCCTCCGCCTGTGCCAGCAACGCTTCCAGGCGATCCAGGAAGGGGAGTTGGTCGCGGTGAATCAGGCGGCGAGCTTCGTCCATCGGCACGAAGCGTGCGGCATCGACTTCCCAGCAGTCGCAATTCGGAGCGGCATCGGCCGGGGCGGGGCCGGTGAAGCAATGCACGCATTTGCGGACTCTGTGGTACTGGATAAAGTCCAGCGATGTGAGTTCTTCGGGCAATACGCCGGTCTCCTCGAACGTCTCGCGGCGCGCGGCTTGTTCGTAGTCCTCGCCGTTATCGGGCATGCCCTTGGGGATACCCCAGGGTGTACGGCGATGGCTCGCGCCGGCAGGGTGGATCAGCAACACCTCCAGGCGGCCATTGTGGTGACGATATAGAAGCGTACCAGCGGAATGGACCATAGCGGAATCATACTGCCAAAGCGGTGGGGCGTGCAACTCGTCCATTCGAAAAAGATTCCTCTCGCCAGGAGAATATCTTGCTCCGCACGAGAACGCTCTGCGAGCGTGTTGCCCAACGGCCGCAGCCCAATGCCGCTTACTTTGGAACCATTGGGGGCGTATTCGTTATAGCGGAGCGGCGCAAGCCGCCCGGTTTTACGACGGTATTACCGGACGGCTCGCGCCGTGCCGCTACAAAGTAAGTGGCATTGGGCTGCAGCCCGCCTTGGCAGCTGTCGGCTTCACGCCCAAATCTCGTTCAGCCGCCGCACCCAGTTTCCGTGCAGGATGGCTTCGACATCCTCGGGCGGATAGCCGCGCTCGGCCAGCAGCCCCGTCAGCCGCTGCAGATCCGCGATTGAATCCAAGTCCTGGGGCGACTGTTCACGGCCGTAACCTCCGTCCAAGTCGGATCCGATGCCGCAATGCCGGGCGCTGCCGGCCAGCTGGCAGATGTGATCGATGTGCAGCACGATTTGCGCGATGTTCAGGTTGGCTTCCTGCGGCGTGGTTTGGCCGCGGATCCAGCCCGGATGCATCATCCAGGCGTCGAACGCCACGCCGATGACCGCGTCGCGTTCGACCAATGCGCGGATCTGGTCGTCACTGAACTGGCGGCCGTCGGGGACCAACGCCCGGCAGTTGTTGTGACTGGCCCAGACCGGACCGTCGAACAGGTCCAAGGCTTCCCAGAACGCTTCGTCGGTCAGGTGCGTGGCATCCAGCACGATGCCCAGGCGGCGCATCTCGCGAAGCAGCTCGCGGCCCAGCGGAGTCAGGCCGCCGCTGGCGGCAGTGCCTGGCGAGTAGCGGCCGGGGCCGTAGTGAGCGGGTCCGACGGCGCGCAAGCCGTCGGCATAGGCCCGTTCCAGATGCGCCGGCGTGAGAATCGAATCCGCGCCTTCCAAGCTCAGTATATACCCGATCGGCGCGTCCGGCGGCGGATCGTTCCGCCACAAGTCCACCATCCGGTTCAGGCCCTGGCGGTCGACGATCTGCACCAGCTGGCCGGCTTCTTCCATCGCCCGGTACCAGGCCAGCTGGGCTTGGGTGACCGCCCAGGCGATTTCCGGGCTGCTCCAGCCGGGCAAGGGGTTGTCCGGCGCGACGTAGCGGGCGATTTGGGTGGCGATGCAGACGCCGATCCGGCCGCGCCGCATCTCGGGGAACGTCAACACGTTCCGGCCCCGATCCCGCTTGTCCGTCAGCGACTGCTCGCGCCGCCGCACCTCGGCCAGCGACTGGGTCAGATCCCGATTCCACTCGATGGCGTTCATCGCCAGGTCCAAATGGCCGTCGAAAATTAACATGGCAATGGCTCCTCGTTTTGGAAACCCAATTTACGTCCCCAAGCGGTTGGCGTACAGACGGCGTTCATAAAACGAAAACCAACCCTGACTTAGGAGCCAAGAATGGGTATGATAATCATGCTTGCGTTTTTTTTGGCTGACAGAAGAGAGTATTCGACGATGGAATGGGAAGGTTACATAACGATCGCCGTCGTGATCCTGTTCATCGTCGGCCTGGCCCGCAGCTGGGCGGCACCGGATCTGCTGAGCCTGACCTGCCTGACGGCCCTGGTGACGATCGGCGCATTGACCGGCAGCGACCGCCTGCCGGGGCCCGGCGAAGCGCTGGCTGGGATGAGCAACTCCGGCTTGATCACCGTCGGCGCGTTGTTCGTCGTCGTGGCCGGGCTGACGCAGACCGGCGCGATGGCCTTGGTCGTCCAGCCATTGCTGGGGCGGCCCCGCACGGCCCTGGCGGCGCAAGGCCGGTTGTTCCTGCCGGTGATGACGCTCAGCGCCTTTCTGAACAATACGCCGGTCGTCGCCATGTTCATGCCGGTGGTCAACGAGATCTGCAAGAAGACCAACATCAGCCCGTCGAAGCTGTTTCTGCCGCTGGCTTACGTGGCGACCTTTGGCGGCGTTTGCACGTTGATCGGCACCAGCACCAACCTGATCGTCGGCGGGCTGATTACCAAGGCCAAGCTGCCCGAGTTGCCGGCGATTCACATGTTCGACGTGACTTGGGTGGGGTTGCCCTGTGCGCTGGCCGGCGTCGCCTACCTGCTGTTATTCAGCCGCCGCCTGTTGCCCGATCGACGGCCTGCGATCAGCTTGACTGACGATCCACGGCAGTACACCGTGGAGATGCTGGTCCAGCCCGGCGGGCCGCTGGTGGGGCAGAGTGTCGAGAAAGCCGGTTTGCGGCACCTGCCCGGGTTGTACCTGGCGGAAATCGACCGCCAAGGCGTGGTTCTGCCGGCTGTCGGCCCGCAGGAACGATTGCAGACCGGGGACCGCCTGGTGTTTGTCGGGATCGTCGAATCGGTCGTGGATCTGCAGAAGATGCGCGGCTTGACGCCGGCCACGGACCAGACGTTCAAATTGGACGCGCCGCGCACGCAGCGCAGTCTGATCGAAGCCGTCGTCTCGGACCGCTGTCCGCTGGTCGGCAAGAGCATCCGCGAAGGCCGCTTTCGCAGCGAGTACAACGCGGCCGTGATCGCGGTGGCTCGGAGCGGCAAGCGGCTGACGGCGCGGATTGGCGATATCGTGCTGCAGCCGGGGGACACCTTGCTGTTAGAGGCGCATCAGGAATTCGTCCAGCAGCGCCGCAATTCAAGCCATTTCTTTTTGGTCAGCGGCGTTGAAAACTCGGCGCCGACCCGCCACGAGCGGGCGTGGCTGGCGCTGGCCATCCTGGTGGGCATGGTGACCATGGCCAGTCTGGGATGGCTGGACATGCTGGCCGCTGCGCTGGTGGCCGCCCTGCTGATGATCCTGGCCCGTTGCTGCACCAGCGGCGAAGCGCGGCAAAGCATCGACTGGTCGGTGCTGCTGGTGATCGGCGCGTCGCTGGGCATCGGCCAGGCTTTGGATACCAGCGGCGCGGCCCAGGTCGTGGCCCGTAATCTGATTGATTTGGCCGGCGGACATCCTTGGCTGGTTCTGGTGATGGTCTATTTCGTTTCCATGGTCTTCACCGAATTGGTGACGAACAACGCGGCCGCCGTTTTGGTCTTCCCCATCGCGCTGGCTGCGGCCCGCTCGCTGGAAGTCAGCTTCATGCCCTTTGCCATCACCATCATGGTGGCCGCCTCCGGCGGATTTGCCACCCCGATCGGCTACCAGACCAATTTGATGGTGTTCGGCCCCGGCGGGTACAAGTTTGGCGACTACGTGCGGCTGGGGGTGCCCCTGGATCTGGTGTTCATGGCCGTGACGGTCACGATTACGCCCTTGATTTACCCTTTTTATCCAGGTTAACTCCAACGCTTTGAAGTGGACGCATGATCTCCGGTCCATTGGCTGACGCGATCGCTGGAAACTGGAGTTTCTGGCTGTGGAGCGGCGCGTTGTTCGCGGTCGCGTTCCTGGTCACGTTTGCGCTCAGCCTCGCCGTCGTGGGGGCGTTGCTGGTTCGGCTACCGGCAACCTATTTCCTTGATCGCCACGAGCGTGGATTGTGGATCGACCAGCACCCCATCGTCCGCTGGCTGGGGATTATTTTGAAAAACGCTCTGGGCTGGGCGCTGATTGCGCTGGGCGCTGTGCTGTCCTTGCCCGGAGTTCCCGGTCAAGGTCTGCTGACGATCCTGTTGGGCGTGATGCTGATCGATTTCCCGGGCAAACGCACCTTGGAACGTCGGCTGATTGGAAGGCCAGGCGTGTTGGACCGCGTGAACCGTCTGCGAGCCCGCTTCGGCCGCAGGCCGCTGGTACTGGAGGAAACCCAAGGAGAAATCGCTCATGGCCCACAATGAACGGCGGATGGTGCGCAAGCCCGCGACGAAGTTCGCACAACTCCGCAAGAAGATCGAAAAGGCAAAACAGCGGCCCGCCTCGCTTCCCAAGGGCGGCAAACGCAAGTAAGCCCGTGCAGACAAATCCTGGACACCGGTTTGCCGCCTGTTCCCAAACGGTGGGCAAACGCATGGCACGTCGGACCATGTCTCTGCCCGCCATTCCCTTGCCTCGTGCCATCACGACTGGTCGCGAGTGATCCGAACTTCGATCTGGCCTGCGTTGTCGCTCAGGCCACCGGCCGACTCGTTGATTCGCAGGTACAGCGTTCCCGGCGTTCGGATGCTGAGCGTGGTTTCCACGCCGACGACGGTGGGTCGAGCCAGCGGCGTCAGGCCCGCCAGAGGCTGGCTGTCGTCGCGGACGGCGCCCAGCAACAGGCCCAGCGGTCGGCCTCGATGGTAATGCAGCGTGATGCCGCCGGGCTCGCACCACCAAATGCCGCTCGATTGGCCAATCTGATAGCGTCCGCTGGCTTCCAGCCGATATTTCCGGCCCTCTTCCAGGCGGAAACCGCTGGACTGCCAGCCGCGGTCGGAAGCGATGATTGCGGTGCCCCCTTCCGGCGGCAACGGACGGGCGTCTTTTCGCTCGACCACCTCGCGGCCAACATCGTAGCCGTACTCCAGATTCATCACGAACAGCTGCCATTCTTCGTGGATGTTCGGCCACTCGGCTTGCAATTGTTGTTGGAACCAGGACGTCAGTTGCGGATTGCGAACCATGCCGCGGAGTTGCCGAAAGGCCTCTTGGGTGCGCGGATGTTCATCCAGGAACGCGGCCAAGCCCCAGCACCAACCGTAGGGTTCCACTTGCCGATGGGCGGTCGGACCAAAGTCCATAATCGCCTCGGGCATCAGACCGCGGTTGGCCGCCGCTTCGTCCTGGATAATCTTGATGCGTCCCCAACCGGGGGTCTCGGACTTGTCCTGTGGCAGATGCGCCAGCGTCAACTGCCCGTCCTGCCAGCGGTGCGTGCCCAACAGTTCCGCCATCCCCTCGGCGTACCACGGCGGCCCGATCGCGCCCAGAAAATGTTCCATGAACGCGTGCGTGCCCTCGTGCAGCAGCAGATGTCGGCGGTAGTAGGCGTCGGGTTGTTCGTAAGCCCACAAATAGTTTCCTCGTTGATAGCCGTGGGGAAACGGCGGCAGATCGGCGGGATACATCCCGGCGGCGGCAAAGCGGTTCTTCTCCTGCATCAAGAACCCGATCATCCTCCAGTCGGCGGCGCGTTCGACGGGGATGGCAAAGTAGCGGCACCACAGGGGTACCGCGGCGTCGAAGGCGTCCGTCAGATCGTCCACGTTCCGATCCGGCAAGACGTCGGTATACAACGCCAGGTGTTTGCCGGTCAGCTTGCGAATGCCGCCGACGGCCGCCTTGGTGTCGTCGATCAGCAACTCGGCTCCGTGGCCTTCGCGAGCGAACGGGCTGGGCACGGCGGCGGGCGATTCCGTTGTGCCCTGCTCGGAGGCGATCAAATCCGCAAAAGTGCGGGGCCCGGTAGGCATTTGCGCCGGCCCGAATCCCGGCGGAAGTCGCCGCGGCCTGGGCTGGTGGGGGACAGCCGCCGCAGCGGTGTCGTCCCCGCCCGGCGGCAAATCGTCGTTCGGAGATGCGCTGCTGTTGGGGAATGCCGACGGGGGCGTGGCGGTCTCGGCGACGGATTCTCCCGCCGTCACCGCAGCGGTGGTCGACGGCGCTTTCTTCTTTGACGCCGCCGGCTTGCTGGGCGACGGACCGCAGGCGGTGACGGCGACGAGGACGCAAAGGCCCCCCAGGAGAACGAACATCGAGCGTCGCCCGTGGCAGGATAACCCGGAAACCATGTGATTTCTGACGATCAAAGTTTGCCCGATCGAAACATAGAATTCTAGCGCCAGGCCCATCCTCCGCCAGCTTGTCGGCGAGCCGTTTTTCTCTTTTTTCGTTCCTCTCCCCACCTGTTCTCGGATTGCATTCCCGTGCGTGAAAGGTGAGAATAACGGATATTCAAATCGTCTGCCACCGTCATCAGAAAACCGTCATCAGAAAACCGTCATCAGAAAACCGTCCCGCAAAAACCGTCCTGAAAACACCGTGACTCACGAATTCCCCGGACTCCGCCCGCAACCGCCATGAATCCCCCCAAAAAAGAGCATGGCTCGCTTCTTGCCTGCCGGTGAAGATTGTCGGCAAACGAGAGTCGGACCGCTTGGCCGCAATGCGTCTTGAGAATCATTACCCTGGATGGAGTGAAGGAGCAATGCTGAAGATATCGTGGAATTCGCTCGTCATTGTTTTCGCAGCCATCGGCGGCGTTGCGGCAGCGGAGCCGGAGGCGAGTGTACCGGAGGCGAGCATCTTTGAAAATCCGGGCCCGGCGGCACCGGCGGGCGAGTTGGACCGCATCGTATTCGCCAAGCTGGCCTCGCTCGACATGCAGCCCGTTCTCTGCTCCGACGCCGTATTTGTCCGCCGCGCCTATCTGGACGTGATCGGCACGTTGCCCACGGCGGAGGAGGTCAAGGCATTCCTCGACGATCCGGATGCGGCGAACAAGCGCCACGTGTTGATTGATCGTCTGTTGGAACGTAGCGAATACGCGGACTACTGGTCGATGAAGTGGGGCGACGCATTGCGGATCAAGGCGGAGATCCCGGTCAATCTTTGGCCCAATGCGGCCCAAGCGTACCACCGCTGGGTGCGGGCGGCGATTGCCGAGAACAAGCCGTACGACCAATTCGTCCGCGAGATGCTCACGTCCAATGGCAGCAACTTCCGCGTGGGCCCCGTCAACTTTTACCGTGCGGTTCAGGACAAGACCCCCGAGGTCATTGCTGCCACCGTGGCCTTGACGTTCATGGGGTCGCGCGTCGATTTCTGGCCGCAAGGGCGGCTGGCCGGTACGGCGGTGTTCTTCTCGCAGATCAGTTACAAGCCCACCAGCGAGTGGAAGGAAGAGATCGTTTTCTGGGATCCGTTCCAAGCCAGAAAGGTGCCGGGAAACGTCGTGCCGGGCCGGGAAGCACCGGGGACCGCCCGAACAAAGCCGGAGGGTGATGGCCAGGCGGAGACGCCGGCCTTGCCGACGCTGCGCACCGAACCGTTGACGGCGGTGTTCCCGGACGGAACCTCCGTAGAATTGCCCGTGGATCGCGACCCGCGTGAGGCCTTCGCGGCTTGGCTCATCACGCCGGAGAATCCCTGGTTCACCCGCTGTATTGTGAACCGCGTCTGGGCGTGGCTGTTGGGACGCGGCATCATCCATGAAGCGGACGACATCCGCGACGACAATCCGCCGAGCAATCCCGAGTTGCTCGCTTATCTGCAGAAGGAGTTCATTGCCAGCGGTTACAATCTCAAGCACCTGT